>ENA-UESP01000077-UESP01000077.1-human-gut-metagenome-genome-assembly--contig:-NODE-77-length-74201-cov-11.487872_pt1 | contig 74201 bp, 62 predicted proteins | sample MGYA00243003_ERZ508004 | MGnify/ENA primary metagenome ERZ508004 (study PRJEB26167, sample SAMN06115443) | human gut metagenome | host: Homo sapiens | place: China:Henan | collected 2015-07-29 | study...
TGAAGTTTTCAACAATGCTGCTGATACCAGGTTAGTATACCACAAAAATCTCCCTGCGTCTATATTACTATAAGGTAATTTATAATACATAAGAAAAGACGCATCTGCGCCTTTGTGCGGCCCTTGTGGGAGTACACGAAAAAGAGCACAAGATGTTGTGGGTGAAAAGTTTTCCACGGGAAATGGGTGAAAAAGTTGAAAGATTTTTCACAGCCGTTTTTCAAAAAAGTTTGCAGGAAAGAGAAAAAAATGCTTGACAGAATGGGATAGTGTGCGATATACTGTTGAATTGCAAGCCTGTCCCCATTTGGGACTCACAGAATGACCCCAATCAGGGGACGAGTTTTTACGGAGGATACAAAACCATGAAGAGAACTTTTCAGCCCAAGAAGCGTCAGCGCAAGGAAGTTCATGGCTTTCTGACCCGCATGAGCACCAAGAACGGCCGCAAGGTCATCAATGCTCGTCGTGCAAAGGGCCGCAAGAGCCTGACTGTCTGATCTGAGCCCGCGTGGCAATGGGTCAGCGCAGAACTGAACATGCGCAAAAGACCGCTGATATTGAATTGGCGGTCTTCTTTTTTATCCAATTGTGCGTTTTAACTAAAAAGTTTCGCAAGAATTGTACCAGAAAAACGCCCGGACAGACTTTCCTTGCGGGCGTTTTTTTGCTATACTGACAAATGAGCTTTGCCTTTGTGCAGGGCTTGTTTGATTCTCGAAGAGGGAGGCGCCAACAAATGCGCTATCGTCCCATCCGCCGCAACGCGGAGTTTGGCCGCGTGTATGCCCGCGGCAAGTCTTATGTCAACCCGGCGCTGGTGCTCTACGTCCTCAAAACACGGGGCAAAAAGACCCGTGTGGGCCTGACGGCCACCAAAAAGATCGGCCACGCCGTCCAGCGCAACCGCGCCCGCCGCGTGATGAAAGCCGCCATTGACGAGCATCTGGATTACAACATCGGCGGCTATGACCTCATCTTTGTGGCCCGGGGCATGACCCCCCGCCTCAAGAGCTGGCAGCTCTCCAGCGTGGTGGCCAAACTGTTTGCCCAGGCCGGCCTGCCGGATAAGGCAAAGCAGCCGGGTGCCAAGCCCCCTGCCACGGTTCCCCCGGCCCGCAGGCCGGAAAGCGAGTGAACCCGCTCTCGGCATGGTCCCGCCGTGCCCTGTGCGTGCCCATCCGCTGGTATCAGAAGTGGATCAGCCCGGGACTGGGGCGCAACTGCCGTTTTACCCCCTCCTGCAGCCAGTATGCCATCGAGGCCATCCAGACCCACGGCTGCATCAAGGGGCTGCTGCTGGCCGCGGCCCGCATTGCCCGGTGCAACCCGCTGGGCCGCTGGGGCTACGACCCCGTGCCGGAGCCCGGCCGCTGGCGCAACCCGGCCCGGAAGCTTTCTCCGGCCAGACTGTTTTCCACAAGACACGGAAAATAAGTGGAAAAAAACCTCTCCGTCACGCCTGCGGCGTGCCACCCGTTCCCCTTTCGGCACTTACGTGCCACCTCCCCCGGCCGGGGGAGACTTTCCGAACAGGGGAGGTGGAGCAGAAAGGCGATTAAAATTTGCTTCTTGTGACGCGCTGCGCTGTGGACAGGCGTCCTTCGATAAAAATAACCGCTCCGCGCCACAGACGGGGCAGAATGGACGAAGCTATGAACCCTTTATACATCCTCGGCGTGCCACTCGGTTATGTGATGGAGTGGATCTACAAGCTGATCCCCAACTACGGCTGGGACATCATCCTCTTCACCCTGCTCATCAACATCGTGAAGACCCCCCTCCAGCTCAACCAGCAGAAAAACACCGTCCGGATGTCGGCATTCCAGCCGATGATCGCGGACATCCAGAAAAAGTACAAGGATAAGCCCGAAAAGCAGAATGAAGAGATCATGAAGCTGCAGCAGGACTTCGGCTACAACCCCATGTCCGGCTGTGCCCCCATGCTCATCAACTTCCTGGTCATGTTCGGCGTTATCGAGGTCGTGTACCGCCCGCTGCAGCGCATCTTCCACATCGGCACCGCTGCCATGAACGCGGCTGGTGATGCCTTGACGGCCCTGGGCATCAGCTTTACCACTGTTACCCGCGACACCAACATCATCGCGCAGGTCATGGCGGGCGAGTCCACCGTGACCAGCGCCTTTACCGCCGACCAGGTCAGCACCATCACCGAGTTTGGCCAGCACATGGATTTCTTTGGCATCGACCTGACCCGTGTGCCTCAGTATAACCTCTCGGCCGATAACCTGCCCCTGCTGATCCTCCCCGTCCTGGCCATCGTTACCATGTTCATTTCCACCCACATCAGCATGAAAGCCTCCGGCCAGCAGATGCAGGGCAGCATGAAAGCGACCATGTATATGATGCCCCTGATGTACCTGTTCTTCTGCTTTACCGTGCCCTGCGCGTTCTCTCTGTACTACGTCATTTCCAACGTCATCATGACCGTGCAGACCCAGGTCATGCGCAAGATCTACGACCCCGAAAAGGTCAAGGAAGAGGTCATGGCTGAGATCGCCGCCCACCGCAAGGAGCAGAAGCGCGGTGTGAAGAGCACTACCCTCAAGGTCAAGGACGAAAAGACCGGTGAGATCGTGGAAAAGAATGTCTCCGCCAGTGAGATGAACAAGCGCCGCCTGGAGTATGCCCGCCAGCTGGACGAGGAAAAGTACAAGGACGAGCGCACGGTCCCGCTGAGCGAGCTGGAAAACAAAAAGGAGGACTGACCGTATTATGATCCGTACTCAGGAAGCAACCGGCAAGACGGTTGACGAAGCCCGCGCCAACGCCTGCGCCAAGCTGGGCGTGCAGGCCGACGATATCAACGTGAGCTATGAAGTGCTGGAAATGCCCCAGAAGACGGGCTTTCTGGGCCTGAAGCTGACCCCCGCTAAGGTCCGCGTGACCGTGGAGGAGGCAGACCCTGTTCCCGCGGCACCCGTGGTGGAAGAAAAGGCTGCTCCGGCTCCCGTGGCCGAGGAGCCCAAGGCAGAGGAGAAGACCCCTGTGGAGGAAGCTCCCGCCGCCCCTGCAGCAGAAGAAGCTCCCGCCGCGCAGCCCGTGGAAGAGGCGGCGGCAGAGGCTGCCCCTGCTGAGGGCGAAGAGGTGGAAGTGCCCATCAATATCGAAGAGAACAACAAGGTCAAGGCCGCTGTGGACTATCTGCGTGAGGTCATCGCGCGGATGGGCGTGGAGAACGTGACATTCAGCGCCGTGCAGAAAGGCGAGGCTACCATCATCCGTCTGGATGGCGAGAAGCTGGGTGCTCTGATCGGCCGCCGCGGCGAGACCATGGAGAGCCTGTCCTATCTGGCAAGCCTGGTGGCCAACCGCCTGGAGGGCGATTACATCAAGCTGGGCCTGGATGTGGCCGGCTACCGTGATAAGCGCGAGAGCGACCTGACCGCTCTGGCACAGCGCATTGGTGCCAAGGTCCGCAAGACCGGCCGCAGCTTTGCCATGGAGCCCATGAACCCCTATGAGCGCCGCATTATCCACTCTGCCATCGGCAAGATGGAGGGTGTCCGCAGCGAGAGCAAGGGCGAGGGCCGTGACCGCCGTGTGGTCATCTACTCCACCGCTCCCGACGCACAGACCGAGAATACTTACGGCGAGCGCCGCGGCCGTGGCGGCCGTCCCAATGGCCGTCGTCCGGGCGGCAATCGCGGCGGCTACCGTGGTGGTGACCGCAATGAGCGCGGCGGCCGTTCCGGCGGTTATCGCGGCGGTCGCGGCGGCGTCAGCCGTGGTCCACGCGGCTCCAGCGTGCCGGAGCGCACCTATGCACCCCGTGACGCGGAGAGTGCCGCCCCTGTGGCACCCAAGCGCACCGAGCGCGTGGATGATTTTGCCGATCTGAGCTTCGGCAAGATCGAGCTGTAATTTGGATCTTGAGAGCCCCTTTCCCGGCCGGGAAAGGGGCTCTTTTGGATGTTTGGGAAACTTGTCTGAATTTGCGGGAGATTTTTCTCCAGGTTGTCCATTGTAAAGAGTCAGACTAAAGCTTTATACTAGGAGCACGGAGCGCTTTGGAAATTTGAACCCCAAAGCAGAAAAGAGAGGATATTATGCAAGAGAATAAGATTTCCCGCCGCAATTTCCTACGCGTGGCCGGTGCATCGGCTACGGCTGCTGCCGTGAGCGGTCTGGCCCCCTCGGCTGCTGCCTGTGACATCAAAAACCTGTGGAGCATGGACCTGCAGATCCTTGCTACCAGCGATACCCACGGCAAGTTTGACCCCTGGGATTACGCCGCCAACAAGGAAGATGCTTCCGGCAGCGTGGCCCAGCAGGCCACTGCGATCCGGGAAACCCGCACCAAGACCACGCTGGTGGTGGACGCGGGCGATACCATCCAGGCAAACTCGGCAGAACTGTTCCTCAATGACGATATCCACCCGATGATCGCGGCCCAGAACGCCATCGGCTACGATGTCTATGTCACCGGCAACCATGAGTACAACTATGGCATGGCCACGCTGGAAAAAGTGCTCTCCCAGCAGAAAGCCAAGGTGCTGACGGGCAACGTCTACAGCCCGGAGGGCAAGCCTCTGGCCGACGGCTATACCATCATCCACAAGGGCGGCGTCAAGATCGGCGTCATCGGCATGGTCACCCCCAACATCACCCGCTGGGACTCCAAGAACCTTGAGGGCTGGACCGTCACCAACCCTGTGGACGAGAGCCGGAAGATCATCGACCAGATCAAGGGTCAGGTGGATGTCATCGTTGGCGTTATGCACATGGACGTGGAGAACGAGTATGGTGTTTATGGCTCCGGTGTTACCGACCTGGCCAATGCCTGCCCGGAGTTCGATGTCATCGTGGCAGCCCACGGCCACAAGAGCATCCCCAACCAGATGATCAACAACGTGCTGGTGGTGGAGAACAAGAACGCGGGCGCTACCGTGTCTGAGATCCACCTCTACCTGCAGCGCGGCCTGGACGGCAAGTGGAAAGTGAAGAACCGCACCTCCGAGAACCTGCTGATCAAGGATTACGCGCCGGACCCCGAGCTTACCGCTCTGCTGGCCGAGTACGACGCCCGCGCCAAGGAAGACGCCGTGACGCCCATCGGTGAGCTGCGCGGCGGCGACCTGGCCCCGGCCAATGAGATCGACTGCCTGCCGCAGGCCATGATCCAGGATACCGCGCTGCTGGACTTCATCAACGAAGTGCAGATGTACTATACCGGTGCACAGGTCTCTGCAACGGCTCTGACCTCCATGACCTCCCAGATGAAAGAGGGCACCATCCGCAAGTGCGATATGGCCAGCATCTACACCTACCAGAACACCCTGTACAAGCTGCAGATGAACGGCCTGCAGCTGCGCAAGTTCATGGAGTGGTCGGCTGCGTTCTTCAAGACCTGGGAGCCGCAGGATGTCACCATCGCCTTTGATTCCTCCGTCCGCTACTACCTGTACGATGCCTTTGCAGGCGTCAAGTATGATCTGGACATCTCCAAGGAGCCGGGCAACCGCATCCGGAACCTGACCTGGATGAACGGCAAGGCCGTGCAGGATACCGATAGCTTTGTGGTGGCCGTGAACAACTACCGCGCTACCACCCAGCTGCTGGCCTATGCGGATATCTTCGCCGAGGGCGATGAGCTGCCCAAGTTGCTGGAGATCGACGTCCGTGGCGATGTGGGCGGTGTCCGTGAGCTGCTGGGCGAGTACATCCGCACCGTCAAGGGCGGCACCATCGAGCCCCATGTGGACAACAACTGGAAGATCGTGGGCAACAACTGGAAAGCTGCCGACCACGAAAAGGCTGTCCGCTTGCTGCGTGAGGGCAAGCTGGCACTCAATGAGAACGCCGACAGCCGCACCCTGCCCGGCAAGGCCATCACCACGGCAGACATTGCCGCGTTCTGATGCCTGGTTCCCCGGCAATTGACCCCTTAAAATAAGCGAAAGGACGTGCAGCTATTATGGCTACACGTCTTTTTTGTGCAAAGATGGCTAAAAACCTCGGCTGATATTCGCCATAATGTGGAAATTTTGGTGGGGGGGGGGGGGAAACTTGCTTAAAATCATATCTTTTTGAAACGAAATATTATATAATAAAATTAAATGTGGATGAGTCCGATGCAAAACAGCAGGCTTGGCCGGAGAGGAGACCCCGATGATAGAAAAACTGAAAAAGCTGCTGTTGTATGCCGGGGCAGAGCCAGAAGATTTTGCACGCTGTCAGATGGATGTGCAGATCGCCAACCGACATCGGCTGACCGCGTTTCTGGGCACGGCTTGTGCCTTTTTTGTGGCGCTGACCCTTGGTTCCTGCATGGTGCCGCTGCTGTATGACCATATCCCGGTTTTTGCAGCGGCCCTCATTGTCAGCCTGGGACTGCTGGCCGTGGAGCAGATGCTCCCGCAAAAGCTGGGTCTGTTTTTAAACTGGGAGATCTACGCCTTTGGAGCCATGGTCTATGGCCTGGGGATTTTCCTGGGCACGGTGCAGACCCCGGATCAGCGCGCTACCGCGTTTTTTCCGTTTCTGCTCTGTGTGCCGATGTTGTTTATGATGCGGCCTATCCTGCACATTGCCAATGTGTTGCTGTTCGACGGCATTTTTCTGGTCTGCGTCACCCGCTTCAAGGACTGGCGGGTCATCCCCATAGATGTCTGCAACGCGTTGGTGTTCGGGGCCATCTCCTGCATTGTGTCCACCTTTGTCATGAGCACGATGTACGGCAACTTTATCACCAGCAGCAAGCTGACTACCGTGGCGGAAAGCGACCTCAACACCCGGCTGCACAACCGCAATGCCTACGAGAACCGCCTGCGGGATTACCCGCTCCGGTGCAGCAACAGCCTCACCTGTGTTTACATCGACGTCAACGGCCTCCATGAGCTGAACAACACCTATGGCCACGAGGAGGGAGACAAGATGCTCCGCACCGTGGCCTGCATCCTGCGGGAGATCTTTGGGGAAGAGGACAGCTACCGCATTGGCGGAGATGAGTTTGTGGCCTTTGCGCTGGACAGCCCCGACACGGAGCTGAACGAAAACATGGAGCAGTTTGTCCGGCAGGTGGAGGAGGCAGGCTATTCCGTGGCCGTGGGCACTGCCTCCCACAGCGCGGGCGGCATTGACATTGACGCTCTCATCAAAAAGGCGGAGCAGCGGATGTATCTGGACAAAAGCAGACATTACGAACAGCTGCGGCGCGGCACCGAAGAATGAGCACAGCGCAGGGAAAACTCCCACAGGCGCTGTGCTTTTTTGCGCCCTTATATTTCTTTTTCCGGTGGTTCGTGGTACAATATACTGTAATTGAAATTTTGGAGCGGGAGGGAACCTCATGCAGAATACGACCATTGCCGCCATTGCCACGGCACCGGGGGCGGGCGGCATCGCGGTGGTGCGGCTGTCCGGGCCGGAGAGCTATGCGGTGGCTGCAAGGGTGTTCCACCCGGCCAACCCGAACAAGAAAGTGGCGGATGCAAAGGGCTACACGGCTCTGTTTGGCTCCTTTGTGGAAGGAGACGACGCCTTTGACGAGGGCGTGGCCCTGTTTTTCCGGGAACCCCACAGCTACACCGGGGAGGACGTGGTGGAGCTTTCCTGCCACGGCGGCAGTGCGGTGGCCCGGCGGCTGGTAGAAGCCTGCATTGCCGCAGGCGCAGCCCCGGCGGCCCCCGGCGAGTATACCCGCCGCGCGTTCCTCAACGGCAAAATGAGCCTGACCCAGGCGGAAGCCGTCATGGACATTATTTCGGCAGACGGCAAACAGGGAGCGGCGCTGGCCAACGCGTCCCTCTCCGGCGCGCTGGCGAAAAAGATCGGCGCCGAAAAAGAGGCCCTGACCGGCCTGCAGGCCCATCTGGCTGCCTGGGTGGATTTCCCGGAAGAGGATGTCCCCGAGCTGAACGACGCCCACCTGCACACGGTGCTGGGGCAGGTACAGCAGGAGCTGGACGGCCTGATAAAAAATTACGATGCCGGGGCCGTGCTCCGGGAGGGCGTGGACTGTGCCATTGTGGGGCGGCCCAATGCGGGCAAATCCACGCTGCTCAACCTGCTGGCCGGGTTCGACCGGGCCATTGTTACCCCGGTGGCGGGCACTACCCGGGATGTGGTGGAGCAGGCCGTGCAGCTGGGGGATATCCGGCTCAACCTGTTTGACACCGCAGGCCTGCGCCAGACCGATGACGCCATTGAGGCCGAGGGCATCCGCCGCAGCTGGAAGAAGCTGGACGAGGCCGGGCTGATCCTGGCCGTCTTTGATGGCTCGGAACCTCTGACCCGGGAAGACCTGGCCCTGGCGCAGCGCTGTGCGGGCCGCCCGGCCATTGCCCTCGTCAACAAGGAGGACAAGCCGACCCGGTTTGACGCGGAAATCATCGCGGGCGATTTTGCCATGGTGATTCCGGTCTGCTGCCAGGAAGAGGGGAGCCGGAAAGTCATCGCGGCGGCAGTGGCCCGTCTGCTGGGCACCAACCAGATCGACCCGCACGCCGCCAGCCTTTCCGGCCAGCGGCAGTTGGCGGCGGCCACCCGCGCCCGGGACGCCGTGGCCGGGGCGCTGGACGCCGTGGAGGGAGGTTTCGGGCTGGATGCCGTTTCCGTCTGTGTGGACGACGCGCTGGATGCCCTCTGTGAGCTGACCGGTGAAAATGCATCGGAAGCGGTCATCAACGAAGTATTTGAACGTTTTTGTGTGGGAAAGTAGAACCTCTCAGCCGTTTTCAGCGGCAGCTCCCCTGACAGGGGAGCCTTTGGCAAAGAGGGGAAGTTTATTGGTTTTAAGGGAAAGTTTCAAATGAACCATTTAGGAGATTATGATGTCATCGTCATTGGTGCGGGCCATGCCGGCATTGAGGCAGCCCACGCCGCCGCCACGCTGGGGGCAAAGACGGCTGTCTTTACCATGAGTCTGGATGCCATCGGCAATATGCCCTGCAACCCCAGCATCGGTGGAACTGCAAAAGGTACGTTGGTGCGTGAATTGGATGCTCTTGGCGGTGTGATGGGCCTGGCGGCGGATGCTACTTATCTGCAGAGCCGGATGCTGAACAAGGGCAAGGGCCCTGCCGTCCACGCCCTGCGTGTCCAGACCGACCGCAAGCGATACCACGAATATATGAAGCACGCGCTGGAGCTGACGCCCGGCCTTGCCATCCATCAGGCGGAAGTCGTTTCCATCGAGGTGGAGCAGGGGAGAGTCAAGGGCGTGGTGACCCAGCTCAACGGGGAATATGGGGCCAAGTGTGTTGTCATTGCCACGGGCACCAACCTGGGCGGCAAAATTTTTGTCGGGGATGCGTGGTATGCGTCCGGCCCGGACGGAATGCACGCGGCCAACGCCCTGACGGAGAGCCTGAAAGCGGCGGGCCTGCCCTTGCGGCGGTTCAAGACCGGCACCCCGGCCCGTGTCCACCGGCGGAGCATTGATTTCTCCCAGCTGGAGTGCCAGCCCGGCGACCCGGACAATGAGCTGCAGCCCTTCAGTTTCCTGACGGACACGCCCATGCACAATAAAGTGGAGTGCTGGATCGCCTACACCAACCCCACCACCCACAAGATCATTCTGGATAACATCCAGCGCAGCCCCCTTTACGGCGGTATGATCGAGGGTGTTGGCCCCCGGTACTGCCCCTCCATTGAGGATAAGGTGGTGCGGTTTGCGGGCAAGGAGCGCCACCCCATCTTTGTGGAGCCCTGCGGGGAGAACACCGAGGAAATGTATTTGCAGGGCGCTTCCAGTAGCCTGCCGGAAGATGTGCAGAACGCGTTTTACCGCAGCATCAAGGGCTTTGAGCACATTGAGATCATGCGCCCGGCCTACGCCATCGAGTACGACTGTGTAGACCCCACCAGCCTGGAAGCCACACTGGAAAGCAAGCATGTCCGGGGCCTGTACGGTGCCGGGCAGTTCAACGGCACCTCCGGCTACGAGGAAGCAGCCGCGCAGGGTTTGCTGGCAGGACTGAACGCCGCCCGTAACGCCCTGGGGAAAGAACAGCTCATCCTGCCCCGGCACACCAGCTACCTCGGCACGCTGGTGGATGATCTGGTCACCAAGGGCGTCATGGACCCCTACCGGATGATGACCAGCCGGAGCGAGTACCGCCTGACCCTGCGGCAGGACAACGCTGACCAGCGCCTGACCCCCATCGGCCGGGAATACGGCCTGGTGCAGGATGACCGCTGGGCAAAGTACCAGCACACCCAGAACATTCTGGAAGCCGAGCGCCGCCGCCTGCATGAGACGCACCTCCGCACGGCAGAGCTCCGGGCCGCCATGGAGGAAGCCGGGCTTGCCCCGGCCGCCGAGGGCGGCATTGCCGAAGAGCTGCTCCGCCGCCCGGAAATTTCGTACCCGCTGGTGGCAAAGCTCATCGGCTGGGGAGAGGGGATCACCCCCATGCTGGCCGAGCGGCTGGAAACGGAGATCAAATACGCGGGTTATATCGCACGGCAGGACCGGATGATCCGGGACGTGGCGCGGCACGAGAAGACGCTCATCCCGGAGGATTTCTGCTACGAGAATCTGACGGGCCTGACGCTGGAAGCCCGCGAAAAGCTTTCCCGCATCCGCCCCAAGAATCTGGGGCAGGCGGGGCGCATCCCGGGCGTGTCGCCCTCGGATGTGGCACAACTGAGCATTGCACTGGCGGCAATGCGGAGAGGCTGAATGAGATGGAACAACTGGTACTGTATGAGGGCCGCCCAGCGGACTGCACCGGACGGTTGGAAAAAGAAGTCCGCACCTATGATTTCCTGGACAAGCTCGGGCTGCGCTACTGGCGCACCGACCATGCATGGATGAAAGCCGATACCATGGAGGATTGCCATGTCATTGATGCCTGCCTGAACGCGACGGTCTGCAAAAACTTATTCCTCTGCAACCGCCAGAAGACGAACTTCTATCTGCTGATGATGCCGGGAAACAAGCCGTTCAAGACGAAAGAGCTCTCCCATCAGCTGGGCATCGCGCGGCTGAGCTTTGCGTCCCCGGAGGATATGGAGCAGTATCTGGACTGCACGCCGGGCTCTTCCTCCATCATGGGACTGATGAACGACCCGGAGAACCATGTGCAGCTGCTGCTGGACAAGGATGTGAAAGCAGGGGAGTTCATCGGGTGCCACCCCTGCATCAATACGTCCTCGCTGAAACTGTACACGAAAGATATTTTTGAAAAGTTTCTGCCTGCGGTACATCACGAGCCGATTTTTGTGGAATTGACGGGAGAATAAAGTTATGATCGACAAAGCGAGACTGGAACAGAAATGTTCCATGTGGAACATCGCCCTGACAGGCACCCAGCTGGACCAGCTGGACGCCTTTGCGCGGATCCTGGTGGACTACAACCAGAAAGTCAACCTGACTGCCATCACCGACCCGGAGGGCATTGAGGATAAGCATTTCCTTGACAGCCTGCTCTTTGCCTCCCAGCCGGAAGTGGCAGGGAAGATGGTGGATGTGGGTGCCGGTGCCGGTTTCCCCGGCATTGTGACAAAAATCTACAAGCCGGAGCTGGAGCTTACCCTGATGGAGCCCACGGGCAAGCGGGTGGAGTTTTTGAAGTATGCCTGCGCCCAGCTGGGTCTCACGGGCGTGGAGTTTGCCAAGGAGCGCGCGGAGGAAGCCGCCCGCAAGGTGTGGCGGGAGCAGTTTGATCTGGCCTCTGCCCGTGCCGTGGCAGCCCTGCCGATGCTGGCGGAGTACTGCCTGCCGCTGGTAAAAGTGGGCGGCAGCTTTTTGGCCATGAAAGGCGCTTCCGGAGAGGAAGAGCTGGCGGCCGCCCGGGGAGCCATCAAAAAGCTGGGCGGCGAGTACAAAGAGACCCGCACCCTGCACCTGCCGGGGGGCGATACCCGCACGCTCATCCTCTGCAAAAAGATTTCGCAAACTCCGACAGCCTACCCCAGAAACGGCGGAAAGATCGCAAAAAGTCCGCTGAAATAACGCAGAACTGAACAAAATATGCAACGCCCTGCCGAACGAAACTTCTGGCAGGGCGTTGCTTTTTCTGTTACACTGAGTGCAGAACGCCTGCGTTTTCCACGTTTTCCCGGGAAAGGGTGGAAAACAAACCTGCAATCACTGCGAAAGGGGAAGAATTATGTTTGAACGGAAAAAATCAGCGGGAAAAATCCACGCACTGCCCATCGACGCCATCCGGCCCTCGCCATTTCAGGCCCGCACCAGCTTTGATGAGCAGGAGCTGGCCGGGCTTGCCCAGAGCATCCGGGAAAACGGCCTGCTCCAGCCCATCTCGGTACGGAAAACAGCCGATGGCAGCTATGAGCTGGTGGCGGGGGAGCGGCGGCTCCGTGCCTGCAAGCTGGCAAAGATGCAGACCATCCCGGCCATCCTCTGCAATTACAGCGACGAGCGGACCGCTGCCCTTGGCCTTTTGGAAAATCTGCAGCGGGAAAACCTGAACCCTTTTGAGCAGGCGCAGGGCCTGCGGGACGTGATGGTGCTGTGGGACTGCACCCAGGCCGAAGCGGCCAAGCGGCTGGGCATGGCACAGCCCACCCTCGCCAACAAGCTGCGGCTGCTGCAATTGACGGCCGACCAGCGGCAATTTGTGCTGGACAACGGCCTGACGGAACGCCACGCCCGGGCGGTGCTCCGCCTGCCCGAGAACCGCCGGAGTGAGGCGTTGATCATGATCGCCAAGCGGAAAATGAACGCCCGCGCCACCGACCTTTACATTGACCAGCTCCTCAACGAGACACCGGGGAAGCACCGCGTCTCCATGGTGAAAGACGTGCGGATCTTCGTCAACACCATCGACCACGCCATCCGTTTGATGACAGATAACGGGGTTCCGGCTACCTCTCACCGGGAAGAACGGGATGGATATATTGAGTATACGGTGCGCATTCCGACTGCGGCAGCACAGAAATAAGGAAAATTTACACGCTTTTTCTGCTTTTTTCAGCCGAAAGCGGTTCAAAAAGCGGCGCTGATGTGCTATACTAAGCTGTATAGGGGGCCTGCTGCGGGGAAAACGGCGGGTTCCAGCCTCGTAATGTTCCATGTGGAACAAATCTTTTTCCCGGGAGGAATCAAAAGCGCGTGGCAAAAATCGTTGCAGTTGCAAACCAGAAAGGCGGTGTCGGCAAGACAACAACGGCCGTCAACCTTTCGTCCTGCGTGGCAGCACTGGGAAAAAAAGTGCTGATCGTCGATCTGGACCCACAGGGCAATACCACCACGGGCTACGGCATCCCCAAACGGAGTGTCGAGCTGGGTACTTATGAAATGCTCATCGGGGAGGCGGAGCCCAAAGACGTCATCCGCAAAACCGAGTTCCGCACCGATGTCATCGGTTCCAACACCCGTCTGGCGGGCGCTGGCCTGGAAATGATCGACCTGCCCGGCCGAGAGAGCCGCCTGCGCAAGGCGCTGGCGAAAGTACAGCAGGATTACGACTTTATCTTCATTGACTGCCCGCCCAGCCTCGACCTGCTCACGCTCAACGGCCTGTGTGCCTGCGACAGCGTGCTTATCCCCATCCAGTGCGAGTATTATGCGCTGGAGGGCCTGTCGGAGCTCATCAGCACCCTGAAAACCATCCGCAAAAAGTATAACCCGTATCTGGATATCGAGGGCGTGGTCTTCACCATGTTCTCGGAGCGGCTCAACCTGACCATGCAGGTGGTGGACCAGGTCAAAAAATACTTTGGCCACAAAGTTTACAAGACCACCATCCCGCGCACCGTCCGGATCTCGGAAGCGCCCAGCTATGGCCAGCCCATCAATTTCTATGAGCCGAAAGGCAGGGGCAGCGAGGCTTATATGGACCTCGCCATTGAGTTCGTCAAGAACAACCGCCCGCATGACGCGGCACCCAAGCGCCGCCGCAAGGCGGCCGAGGAGCAGGAGCCGCCCCAAAACGCGCTGGAAGAAGTATAAACACAGGGGGAAGAGAGATTCATGGCAAAAGGAAGAGGAGGCCTTGGCCGGGGGCTGGAAAGTCTGTTTGAGGACGCCGCCCCCAGCTTTGAGGCTGACACCCGGATCGAAACGCTGCCCCTGCGGGAGATCGAGCCAGACCCGGACCAGCCGCGCAAGACCTTTGATCATGACACACTGGGAGAGCTTGCCGCCAGCATCGCGGAGCACGGGCTGCTGCAGCCCATCGCGGTGCGTCCCCACGGGGTGGGGCGGTATCTCATTGTGGCCGGCGAGCGCCGCTGGCGGGCCAGCCGGATGGCGGGCCTGACCGAGGTGCCGGTCATCGTGAAAGACGTTACCGACGAGCAGGCAATGGAGCTGGCGCTGGTGGAAAACCTCCAGCGCGAGGACCTGGACCCGGTGGAAGAAGCGGCAGGCATCCGTGAGCTGATGACCCGCTGCAACCTGACCCAGGAGCAGGCGGCCCAGAAGCTGGGCAAGAGCCGGAGCGCTCTGGCCAACAGCCTGCGGCTGCTTAACCTGCCGGAAAATGTGCTGGAGCTGCTGAAAAGCGGTTTTATCACCATCGGCCACGCAAAAGTCATCCTGAGTCTGCCCACGCCGGAGCTGCAGGAGCAGGCCGCGCAGATCATCGCGGACAACCAGCTCAATGTCCGGCAGGCGGAAGCGCTCTGCAAAAAGCTGGCCAAACAGCCCGCGCGGAAGCTGACGCCGCCCACGCCTCAAAGCACCCTCCCGGTGGAGGTGGAAGAGAGCCTGAAGCAGGCCCTCGGCAACGAGGTGCGTGTGGCCTACCACGATGGCAAGGGCAAGCTGACCGTCCATTTTTACTCGGATGAGCAGCTCAAGGCTTTTGCCAACCTGCTGGGCCAGTACCAGACGTAAAATGCGATCTAAGGCGGGCCCCCGCCTTTGAACGGCACAGGGGAGGGCAGAACCTCTCCGGTGCGAACCGAAATAGAGTAAGGAGAGTAAATCATGCTTGATATCAAATTTGTCCGTGACAACCCGGACGCTGTCAAGGAAAACATCAAGAAGAAATTCCAGGACGCAAAGCTGCCGCTCGTGGATGAAGTCATCGAGAAAGATGCCAAGTACCGCGAGTGCCTGAAAGAGGTCGAGTCTCTCAAGGCCGCCCGCAACAAGCTCAGCAAGGCCAACGGCCCGCTGTTTGGCCAGCTGAAGAAGTGCACCGACGAGGCCAAGAAAGCCGAGCTGCAGGCCCAGATCGACGCCAACAACGCCGCCGTCAAGGCTGATGCCGACAAGATGGCCGAGCTGGAGGCTGAGGAGGGCAAGCTTGCCGCCCGCATCCAGGAGATCATGTACACCATCCCCCAGATGATCGACCCCAGCGTGCCCATCGGTCCCGATGACAGCTATAACGTCGAGGCACAGCGCTTCGGCGAGCCTGTCGTGCCCGATTTCCCCATCCCGTATCACACCGAGATCATGGAGAGCTTTGACGGCATTGATATGGATGCGGCAGGCCGCGTGGCTGGCAATGGCTTCTATTATCTGCTGGGCAACATCGCCCGCCTGCACGAGGCTGTGCTGGCTTACGCCCGCGATTTTATGATCAACAAGGGCTTTACCTACGTCATCCCCCCGTTCATGATGCACGGCAACGTGGTGCAGGGCGTGATGTCGTTCCCCGAGATGGACGCCATGATGTACAAGATCGAGGGTGAGGATCTGTACCTGATCGGTACCAGCGAGCACACCATGATCGGCCGTTTCATCGACCAGACCCTCGACGAGAGCAAGATGCCCCTGACCCTGACTTCCTACAGCCCCTGCTTCCGCAAGGAAAAGGGTGCCCACGGCATTGAGGAGCGCGGCATCTACCGCATCCACCAGTTCGAGAAGCAGGAGATGATCGTCGTCTGCCGCCCCGAGGAGAGCGCCGACTGGTACGAGAAGCTGTGGCAGATGTCTGTGGAGCTGTTCCGCAGCATGGAGATCCCGGTGCGTCAGCTCAACTGCTGCTCCGGCGACCTGGCTGACCTGAAAGTCAAGAGCTGCGACATCGAGGCATGGAGCCCCCGCCAGCAGAAGTATTTTGAGGTCTGCTCCTGCTCCAACCTGGGTGATGCACAGGCACGCCGCCTGCACATCCGCATCAAGGGCGAGGACGGCAAGAGCTATCTGGCCCACACCCTGAACAACACCTGCGTGGCACCTCCGCGTATGCTGATCGCATTCCTGGAGAACCACCTGCAGGCCGACGGCAGCGTTACCATCCCCAAGGTCCTGCAGCCCTACATGGGCGGCCTGGAGGTCATGGTGCCGACCAATAAGAAATAATTTTCCACAGAGTTTTCTCTGATGGTTGAAAACACCCCCGCCTGTGTGCAGCGATGCATCGGCGGGGGTGTTTTCGTGCGGAACGAAAAAAGTGAATTTTTTTGAAAAAAGATGTTGACAAAATGGGTCTGGTTGGATATAATAATAAAGCACTGTTCAAGTGCACGAAATAAATATGGCGGTATAGCTCAGTTGGCTAGAGCATTCGGTTCATACCCGAAGTGTCACCGGTTCAAATCCAGTTACCGCTACCACATTACAGAGTTTCGCTAAGATAAGGGGGACGGTCGTCCGCAATAGTGGATGATGAAAGTCGGAGGTTTTAGCGAAGCTCTGTATTTCTAAGGCCCGTTGGTCAAGCGGTTAAGACACGGCCCTTTCACGGCTGTAACATGGGTTCGATTCCCGTACGGGTCATAAAAAAACTCCCAATCTCAGGATTGGGAGTTTTTTTTATGCAACCCGTCCGAGGAATCGAACAGCACGGGCCGTCCGCAGACGGCAACAGACAGCCCGGTGGGCTGTCTGTTCGTGCGCGGGTCCAAGAGAATTAGGAACGTCTCCAGAGCGAGACTACTGTTGATACCCGTCCGAGGAATCGAACAGCACGGCCGCCCGCAGGCGGCAACAGACAGCCCAGTGGGCTGTCTGTTCGTGCGCGGGTCCAAGAGAATCAGGAATGTCTGCAGGGCGAGACTATTTTTATGTTATTGTGTTTTATTTGCCTTATGGATGTGGTCCAGAATATCCTCCGGTTTTGCAGCCAGCGCGTCGGCTCCTACGGCGGTGAGCTCTGCTTCGCCCCGGAAACCCCAGAGCACCCCCATGGCGGGCAGGTGGGCGTTGTGGCCGGTGAGGATGTCCACATCGCTGTCTCCAATGAAAAGTGTCGTCTTGGGGTCTGCCCCGATGTCCTGCATCAGGGCATAGACGCCAGCCGGGTCGGGTTTGGTGGGCACGCCTTTGCGGCTGCCCCGGATGACCGTGAACTTGCCCTTGCCAAAGTAGTGCTCCACGATCTTTCCACAAAACTCGTCGGCCTTGTTGGAAAAGACGGCCGTCTGGATGCCCTCGGCCTGCAAAGCGTCCAACAGCTCTGCCATGCCGGGGTACGGGGCGGTCTTGTCCTCTTTGTGGGCATCATACCGGACGCTGAACGCTGCCAGCGTGGCCGCCAGCTGCTCCGGCGTGCGGGCGCTCTCCGGGGAGAAACGTTCTACCAGTTTGGGGATGCCATTGCCCACAAAGTGCTTGTAAGTTTCTACGGAAAAGGTCGGCCAGCCGTTCTGGGCACAGACCCAGTTGGCCGCGTCGGCCAGGTCGTCGATCGTGTTGAGCAGGGTGCCGTCCAGATCAAATAAAATCGTTTTTATCATAGGGATTCCTTCTTTTTGAATTCTTGGTTCTTCCGTCGAAAGACGCCCTCCAGCCGGAGGGAGATGTCGCAACGCGACAAAGGGGGATAAGCTGGCGCAAAGCGCCTGAGAGGGGATGTTTCAGTGTGATTCCTGTTCCAGAGAACGCACGATCGTGTCCGCCTCCGCCAGCGGGATGCTCCGCACCCTGAGCCGCACCTGCCCGGGGAAGATCAGGGTCAAGTTGGTGCGCCGGACATTGGCCGCCCAGGGAGATTGGAACCCCATCAGGCAGAGGTCCGGGTGGAAGACGCAGATGCAGTGCAGGTAGACACCCTCCTGCCGCCGCAGGGTCACTTTGCCCTCCCGCAGCCAGATGCCCTCCCGGGTGTAGCCCATCACGGCCCCGCAGAGCAGCACAAAGAAGAAAACGGTGGGGACGAGCAGCGTCACGGTCATGGCGGGCAGGACGGTGACAGACACCAGCGAGAGCAGGGCGCAGAGCGCAAAGGGGATGCCTGCCGGTGCAAAAAAGATGAGGCTGCGCTGGGTGGTGTCGGCCCGGACGTCCGGTGGCATCTGGAATTCCGGCAGCAGCTCCCGGAACAGTGCCTCGCCGCCGGAGCGGTAGACGAAGAGCGGAAGCTCCGGCGTGCAGCAGCCCGCCGTGACAAACACCGGCCAGCGCTTGAGCACCCGGGCCGCCGGGGAGACCCGGACGTCGGCATAGCTGATCTGGGCCGAGCGCACCCGGCACTCAAAGCGGTCGATCCAGCCACCCCGGCTCCCGATCTGCGTTGCCGTGTGCCAGACTTCGTAGTGCACGGCCTGGGCAAAGCTGCGTACCAAACTGGCCCCGAACAGTGCCGTTGCCAGCGTCAGCAGCCAGGCCGCGCCCGCCGGCAGCCACCGGGCTGCAAAGGCCGCCAGATGCCCAAGATGGGCAAACGCCAGCGTCTCAGCATCCAGCGGGAGCTGCCGCGTCTGCCGGATGGCCAGCGCCACCAGCGCCAGCGTGGAAATGCCGTTGGCTCCCAGCAGGACCAATGCGGCCCGCTCACTCCCGGCGGGGGTGTGGAGGGTAGGCGTTTCAATGGGGAGCAGGCGGTCCGCCAGCTCCCGGGCGTCGGCCCGGCGCAGGCAGAGGGGGATCACATGCTTCTGCGGCTGCCCGGTGGGGTAGAGGGTGATCTTTGTCGCCCCGCCCAGCCGGAACAGCGCGGGCCGCTCCAGCGTCAGGGCTGCCAGCGCTTCCCCCGGGATGGCCGTGTCCAGTTTGAACAGCAGCTTCCAGCGCAGGTGCAGGACTCCGGCCTCGTCCAACTGCCAGCTGCTGAAGCGCAGGATGACCCAGCTCACCCCGCAGAGCAGGGCAAACAGGATGGCGTCCTGCCGCAGAGCCGTCCAGAATGCGGGCCAGTTCCGCTCAAACAGCACGTTGACGAGGGGGATGAGGTAGACCGCCAGCGTTTTGCGCAGAAAGCGCAGGGCTGCAAACGGGTGGAAGCGCTTTTCTTCTGTTGGAAAGCTGGGCCGCGGGTCGGGCGTTGTCATAGCAGCTCCTCCGCCAGTGCGTGGGCCAGCGCCCCGGCCTGCGCGGCGGGGACAGCGGGCAGGAACATCCGGGAGCCGGGGGCCGAGATGATGAGCACCGAGGCCCCGGCCAGCCGCAGCAGCGGGGTGCGCAACTGCTGGACGCCCGTGACGGCCCGGCGGGGGAACACCTGCCGCACCGGCAGCACGATGCCGGAATACACCGTCAGGGTGCGGGCCCCCAGCACCGCTGCAAAGCTGCAGGCCCGGCACCGCGCCAGAAACACCAGCACGGCCCAGAGCGCGGCAAACACAAGGCCGGGCAGAATGCCCTGCCAGAACACGAACGGTGCGGCCAGCAGGCCGGGCACCGCCGCCCAGACACAGAGCACCGCCCGGCCTTTGGGCGGGATGACGACGGCCGTGCGCCGCAGCTCCCGCTCTGTCACTTGTCGGTCAGGCCCCAGGCCTCGGTCAGGAGGTGGAGGGAGTCATCCTGCGTCAGGCAGAGGATGCGGTCCCAGGGCAGCAGCACCGTGTTGCCGTGGGGGATGATGAACTCCGTGTCGCGGGTGATGCTGACCAGAATGGTGTCGCCCGGGATGGGAATTTCCATCACCTGCTTGCCCGCAAACTGGAAATCCGCCGGCAGCAGGATCTCATTCAGGCTGGCGGTGCCGCCGCCCAGGCTCAGCAGCTGGCGGATGTTGTCCGTCTCGATCTCCCGCTCCAGAATGTGGCTCAGGTTGTCGGTGCCGCAGACCACGGTGTCCACGCCCAGAGTGTGGAGCAGGCCCCGGTTTTTTGGGTTGGAGGCCCGGGCCACGGTGCGGTTCACGCCAAACTCCTGCTTGGCGATCTGGCAGGCCACGAGGTTGTCCTCGTCGGAGCCGGTCACGGCCACAAAGGCGTCGCAGCTGGCCACGTCGGCGGTGCGCAGGGTGTCGGTGCTGATGGAGTTCCCGCAGATGACCGAGATGTCCAGCGTATCGGCCAGCATCCGGCACTGAGCCTCCACCGGCTCAATGATGACCACCTTGTGGCGGTTGGCCAGCAGATTCTGGGCCAGATACCGCCCCACCCGGCCGCCGCCTGCAATACAAACTTTCATATCAATACCTCTTATTACAGAATGTAGTAAAACCCCTCAGCCGCCTGCGGCGACAGCCGTTCCCCTTTCGGCACTTGCGTGCCACCTCCCCCGGCCGGGGGAGTCTTTCCTGACAGGGGAGCCTTTGGCAAAGAGGATTGGTTTTCAGGAGGGATCATTGTCATCATCGAAAACGTTGCGGAATGCCAAGGCCTCTCCTGACAGGAGAGGTGGCATCGAGCGAAGCGATGATGACGGAGAGGTTACTTGGACAGCGTCCGGAACACTGCCTGCTCGGTGAGGATGGTGGGGCAGATGGTCTCAAGGCCGTAGTATTTGTGGTACAGGATCTGCAAATGAGGGTCAGACACCCGGCAGATGACTTTCTCCCGCCGGAAGATGTTTTTGGCGATCTGCGCCGCCATCAGGTTGACGGAGTCGTCCTCGCTGACGGCGGCCACGGCGTCGCAGTTCTCAATCCCGCCCTGCTTGAGGACGTCCGGGTCGGTGGGGTCGCCCACAAGGGCCGCCCCGCCAAAGGAATAATCGTCGAAGCCGTCCAGCCGCTTGAGCTGCTCGGAGTCCCTTTCCACCAGCGAGATGTCGTGGCCAATGCGCTCCAGGTCGCGCACCAGCGCGGCGCCTACCTGGTCGCAGCCGATCACCAGAATGTTCATGGAAGTCACCTCATGTTATCAACTTTATAAACTGTTTAAAACGCAAAAAAAGCCGTTTATGGTTTCGATGGGATCTGAAACCAGTATACCACATTTATACCGGGAGATAAATACAGCACGGCCGGGAAAAATTTCGCATTCCGCGTGCGCTGGGGCATAGAGTATGGTATACTGATAGCTGCAAAATCCCAAAAGCGACAATAAGCGCGGTGTGCGTTTCAGGAGGAAACCATGTTTTTAGAGATATTGAAAGCCATTTTAATGGGCATTGTGGAGGGCATTACCGAGTGGCTGCCCATCTCGTCCACGGGCCATATGATCCTTGTGGAGCAGATCATCCAGTTCAACGCCAGCGAAGAGTTCCTGTCCATGTTCCGGGTGGTCATCCAGCTGGGTGCCATCCTGGCCGTGGTGGTGCTGTTCTGGCATAAACTGTGGCCCTTTGGCCTCCAGCATGGCCGGGTGGTCTCCAAGCCCCAGGTCTGGCAGCTGTGGTTCAAGGTGGTGGCTGCCACCCTGCCCGTGCTGGTCATCAGCCCGCTGGACGACTGGATGGAGGCCCGCTTCTACAATTACATCACCGTGGCCGCCATGCTGATCTTGTACGGCGTGCTCTTTATTCTGGTGGAGAACCGCCGCGCCACGCCCCATGTCACCCGTCTGGAGCAGATCACCTACCGGGAAGCCTTTCTCGTGGGCGTGTGGCAGATGCTGGCCATCATCCCCGGCACCTCCCGCTCCGGTGCCACCATCGTGGGCGGCCTGCTGCTGGGCCTCTCCCGTGCCTGCGTGGCCGAGTTCACGTTCTTCCTCGCCATCCCGGTCATGGCCGGTGCCTCCTTGCTCAAGGTGGTCAAATTCGTCCTCTCCGGCGCTGCCATGACCGGCACCGAAGTGGCCGTTCTCGTGGTGGGCTGTGTGGTTGCTTTTGTGGTCAGCCTGGTTGCCATCCGCTTCCTGATGGATTACGTCAAACGCCACAACTTCAAGTTCTTCGGCCTCTACCGCATCGTGCTGGGTGCCATCGTCCTGGCTGTGGCCGCCATTACAGCCATCGCATAAAACAAGATCAAAAACGCGTCTCAGGGCCGCCCAACGGGCGGCCCTTTTGTGTTGCCCGCAAGGTGTGTATTTGTCATGTTGCACCATATAAAATGAAGATTTTTGCAGAAACCGACAAAATTATTGGATTCCCTTGACAGAGTGGCCGGGGGGGGGTAAGATTGGCGTACCAAACAATGACATTTGGGGTTTTTGTTTTGGAATTGAATCAAAAAACAGGAGGAATTCAATCATGAGATTATCGAAAAGAATTGCCGCGGTTGCTCTGGCTGCGGTCATGGCTGTTTCTATGCTGACTGCCTGCGGCGGTGGTGGCGGCGGCAATGGTGGCTCCAGCTCTTCTGGCAGCAACAATGGCAGCTCTTCCAGCAGCTCTTCGAGCGGCAGCGCCAGCTCTGGCAGCAGCTCCGGTTCGTCCAGCAGCTCCAGCTCTAGCAGCAGCTCCAGCTCTTCTGGCACAACTACGGATGAGGGGACTACCACTTTAAGCAAGAGCCGTACGGGTATTATCGTTAATAACGTGCTGAGAAATGGTCAGGTTTGCATTGTTCTCGTAAGTGATGAGTATGACAAAGATAATAAAACCTATCCTCAGGAGACACTGGCACTGAGCGGAAAGAGTATGTATCATAAAACAGCAAATGAGAGCGGTAACATTGTTTTTTCGGAATTTATCGGTGACGGAAAAACAAATAAGTGTTATGTTGTCTTGTACCCGGAGAGCGCAGAGTATCAGAGTGCGAAAAAGTGGTACACTGATGAAAAGGGGTACAATACGGATAACATGACGGTTCCGTGTTATGAGGAATATCCCTATGATCCTGATCAGGCAGGTGTTTCGCTCAGCAACTTTGACCAGAACCAGAAAGTAGAACTTGGAACCTATACCTATAAGAAAAACGGGGCTGTCTATCATTCTGAAACTGTGACGGATAAATATGGTGACAAGAGTATTTACTGCTATGATAATAGTGGCAGTTTGAAACTGCTTGTCGAGCGCACCGTTGATAAAGAAACCGGAACGGTTGATGAGAGCATTTCCATTGTAAAGTCTATTACTTACAGTGTAAATCCGTCGCTGTTTAAGCTCAACCCGAATGCTAAAAAGCTGGACGAGCTGATTGTGGCTCCTAACCCTAACAACTAAAAAGAGTTCTAATGAACGCCCCGCAGGCTCACCCCTGCGGGGCATTTTCATGCAAAAAATCACCCTGAACCCAACTTTACCTTTATTGCGCCTCTATTCCCGGTGTGTTATAATCAAAACCAAGAGAGAACCCTGCGGCGGGGAGTGCGCCGCGATAGGCAAAACGGAGGAGAAAACAATGGAAGGATCGACTGTTTACTATACCGACTTCCGGTGTCCGGTGGGCACCAGCCTGACGGAAAAGCTGCGTCGGCTGTGTCTGGCGGCGGGCATCAAGAACATTGATATGGACGGCAAGTTCGTGGCCATCAAGATGCACTTTGGGGAGCTGGGCAACCTGGCGTTCCTGCGCCCCAACTACGCCAAAGTGGTGGCTGACCTGTGCAAGGAGCAGGGCGGCCTGCCGTTCCTGACCGACTGCAACACCCTCTACCCGGGCAGCCGCAAGAATGCGTTGGAGCACCTGACCTGCGCCCAGCTGAACGGCTTCTGGCCCATGACCACGGGCTGCCAGATCCTCATCGGCGACGGCCTGCGGGGCACCGATGAGGTGGAAGTGCCTGTGCCCAACGGTGAGTACTGCAAGACGGCCAAGATCGGCCGCGCCATCATGGATGCAGATGTCTTCATCAGCCTGACCCACTTCAAGGGCCACGAGTCCACCGGTTTTGGCGGTACCATCAAGAACATCGGCATGGGCTGCGGCTCCCGCGCGGGCAAGATGGAGCAGCACTCTTCCGGCAAGCCCGCTGTACAGGACAGCCTCTGCCGCGGCTGCCACCGCTGCGCCAAGGAGTGCGGCTCCGACGCCATTACTTACAACGAGCAGAACAAGGCTGTCATCGATTACGACAAATGCAAGGGCTGCGGCCGCTGCATCGGTGCCTGCAATTTCGATGCCATTTACTCCATCGACAGCAGTGCAAACGAAGAGCTGGACCGCAAGATGGCCGAGTACGCTGCCGCTGTCTGCTATGACCGCCCCTGCTTCCACATCAGCCTGGTGCAGGATATCAGCCCCAACTGCGACTGCCATGGCGAGAACGACGCGCCCATCCTGCCGGATATCGGCATGTTTGCCTCCTTTGACCCAGTGGCGCTGGACCAGGCCTGCGTGGACACCTGCCTGGCAGCACAGCCCCTGCCCAACAGTCAGCTGAGCCAGAACCTGGCGAAAGCAGACTGGAACTGCTACCATGACAACTTCAAGGACTCCAACCCGAACATCGAGTGGAAAGCCACGCTGGAGCAAGCTGAGAAGATCGGCATGGGCACCCGGAAGTATACGCTGAAAAAAGTGTAACTCCGAGGCCGGAACACCACAGGAAAGCAAAAAAGACCACCTGCATGGAAAAATGTGCAGGTGGTCTTTCTGTATGCGTGATGTGTGTTTTTGGCTTAATACTCGCCCTTTGCCTCGGGGGTCAGGCGGTCAATGACGTCCTGCAAAGCGTCCCAGTTCTTCTGGGAGCAGCCGGGCAGGTCGGCGGGGTCAAGGCCGGCATCCTCGATGAGGCCGGAAAGGCTGTCCTTATCGGTCAGCAGGGCGTTGGCGTCGTCCTTGATGAGAGGCCAGGCCTCGGCAAAGCTCTCCTGGTCAATGGAGTCCAGCGCGTCGTACCACTGGCTGAACGCGTCCTCAATGGCGTCGGTGGTGCGGCTGGTCAGGTTGGTCTGCTCGGCCCACTGGAGCAGGGAAGCCGCTGCCAGCACGGATTTCAGGGAACAGCCGGAAACGCCGGGGCCCCAGCCCAGGCAGGGCTCAAAGGCATCGGACGTGCCCGTGATGCTGAACAGCGAGTTCTCATCAAAATTCGGGCGCAGGCCGGAGGTGTTGGCCTCGTTGGTGGTGCTGGGGACGCTCTCGCTGGACGCACTGGCCGAGCTGTTGGCCGGGGCGGAAGCGGAGCCAGTGCTGCCGCTGGCGGCGGTGTCGCAGCCAGCCAGCAGGCAGAGGGCCAGTGCCGCGCAGAGCAGCAGCGAAACGAACCGTTTTTGGATCATGGCGGATTCCTCCTTTTATCAATGCCCGGCGCGCCGCCGGGGGAGCATTTTGGGTCTTACTTCTAGTATACTGTTCTCCCCGGCGGTTGTCAATCGGCGCTCGTGGGACGAATTTCAACTGCGATTGACCTTTAAAGCAGAAGCAGTTATAATAGGCACCGAACGTGAATCCAACAAAAATCCAATGGATATAAAACCAAGGAGCATCGTATGAACCACGAATTTTCCATCGACGGCCTGTTCGACTTCCTGAACGCCGGCGTCAGCGCGTTCCACTCCACCGCGGCGGCGGCAGCCATCCTCGAAGAGAACGGCTACCAGAACTGCCCTGAGAGTGCTGCCTGGCAGCTGGCTCCGGGAGGCAAATATTATACCACCCGCAACGGCTCTGCCATCATGGCATGGCGGATGCCCAAGGGCCCGCTGACCGGCTGGCACGCGGCGGCCAGCCACAGCGATTCGCCCACCTGGCGGGTCAAGCAGCTGGACTGCGCCGGGGACAGCGTCTTTGCAAAAGCGGAGACCGAGGGCTACGGCGGCATGATCATGCCCTCCTGGCTGGACCGCCCCCTGAGCGTGGCGGGCCGCCTGCTGGTGGAGACGGAAAGCGGCATTGAGAGCCGTCTGGTCCACCCGGACCGGGCCGTGGCCTGCATCCCCAACCTCTGCATCCACTTCAGCCGTGACCTGAACAACGGCATGAAGTATAACCCCCAGGTCGATCTGCAGCCCATCTTCGGCGCGGCAGGCGGCAGCCTGCGGGCTGTGCTGGCGCGGGAAGCCGGTGTCAAGCCCGAAGAGATCGTGGACTCCGACATCGTCCTCTGCACCCGGGAGAAGGCCGAGCGTCTGGGCCTGAACGGCGAGTATTTCATGTCTGGCCGCATCGACGACCTGGAGTGCGCCTACACCACCCTGTGGGGCTTTTTGCAGGGCCGCGGCGAGGAAGAGGGCCGCGGCGATGTCTGGGTCATGTTTGATAACGAGGAAGTCGGTTCCTCCAGCCGTCAGGGGGCCTGCGGCACCCTCTTTGCAGACGTGCTGGCCCGCATTGAGGAGAGCCTTGGCGTGACGAAAGAGCAGAGCATCCGCGCCCGCACCAACACCCTGCTGCTGAGTGCCGATAACGGCCACGCCACCCACCCCAACCACCCCGAGAAGAGCGACCCCGCCAACCCCGTCGTCATGGGCGGCGGCGTCCTGCTCAAGACCAACGCCAGCCAGAAATACACCACCAGTGGCTTTACCGGGGCCGCGTTCAGCGCCATCTGCAAAAAGGCGGGCGTCCCGGTGCAGACCTTTGCCAACCGCGCCGATGTGCCGGGCGGCTCCACGCTGGGCAACCTGCTGGGCCATCAGATTTTGATGCCCATGGTGGACATCGGCCTGGGCCAGCTGGCCATGCACTCCGCCATGGAGACCGCCAGCTGCGCCGATGCCGAGTACATGGCAAAGGCCGTGGCCGCCTACTATAACACCCCCATCTTCCAGCCGAAAGACGGGGAGTGGAAGCTGGGCCTGTGAGCGGCACGGTCGGGCGGTTTGCCCCCAGCCCCAGCGGGCGGCTCCACTTGGGCAACCTGGCCTGCAGCCTGCTGGCCTGGCTGAGTGCGAAGCATCAGGGCGGAAAGATCGTCCTCCGCATTGAGGATCTGGACGCCGAGCGCTGCCCCCGCAAATATGCCGACCAGCTGGAAGAAGACCTGAGCTGGCTGGGCCTTGTCTGGGACGAGGGCGGCAGCCACGGCGGGCCCCACAGCCCCTATTACCAGAGCGAGTGCGCCCCCGTCTATGAGGAGGCCTACGCGAAGCTGGCCGCACAGGGGCTGGTGTACCCGTGCTTCTGCTCCCGCTCCCAGCTCCATGCCGCCAGCGCGCCCCATACCTCGGACGGCAATGTCATCTATCCCGGCACCTGCCGGGACCTGACGCCGGAGGAGATCGCCGAGAAGCGGAAGCACAAAGCCCCGGCTTACCGGGTCAGGGTGCAGGACGAGAATGTCCGCTTTGTGGATGGCTGCATGGGGGAGCACACCGAGAACCTGCTGCGGGACTGCGGGGATTTCTATCTCCGCCGCGCCGACGGCGTGTTTGCCTACCAGCTGGCTGTGGTGGTGGACGATGCCCGGATGGGCGTTACCGAGGTGGTGCGGGGAGCCGACCTGCTCTCCTCCACGGCCCGGCAGCTCTATCTGTACCGTCTGCTGGGGCTGGAAGCGCCCCGCTTTGCCCACTGCCCGCTGCTGCTGGCCCCGGATGGCCGCCGCCTCTCCAAGCGGGATGGCGACCAGAGCCTGGAAAACCTCCGTGCCAAGTACACGGCGGAGGAGATCGTGGGCAGGCTGGCCTACGTGTATGGCCTGCAGCCCGAGCCTGCTCCCCGCACACCGGAGAGCCTCGTTACAGATTTCAGCTGGGAGAATGTGCCCAAAGAAGATATCTGCCTGCCGGAAAATTTATTCTAACAAAAAACGCCTGTTCCCTTGCGGGAGCGGGCGTTTTTGGATAGATCAGGCAGATCGAAAAAATTACAGGCGCTGCGGCACGCGGCTGGTGTCGTTGTCCCGGAGGGTCATGGCCGAGTCGAGGACAAGGGCCAGCAGAATGCCCATCATCACGTCAATGCAGCTGTGCTGCTTGAGCAGCACGGTGGCCAGCACGATGGACACGCAGAGCACGGCCGCCGCCGGGCGCATCCAGCGGCGCTGCGGGGCATCGAAGATGCGGCTGCGGTAGTAGGCCAGCATCAGCGTCACCGAGTTGAAGACATGGATGGAGGGGCAGACGCTGGTGGGCGTATCTGTCGCGTAGAGCAGCCGCACGGCCTGCGCGAAAATATCATTGCCATACACCTGGCCGGGCCGCAGGTAGAGCCCCGTGGGCAGGACGACATAGCAGGCCAGTGCAAAGGTCATGCCCGCAAACAAAGGCAGGCAGAGCCGCCAGAAGTCTGCACGGGGCGCTTTCCAGAGCAGGTAGAACAAAGTGAACGGGATCCACACGAACCACGCCAGATACGGCACGATGGCGTATTTGCAGAACGGGATGAAATCGTCCAGCCGACAGTGGACCCAGATGTCCGGCACCGTGATGTGGACTTCCAGCCAGTGGAAGACGGTGAGATAAAAGACCATGTAAAACGCCATGAACCAGACGGGATGGCGGGAAAACCAAGTACGCATCAAAACACACTTCCTTTGTGCGGGATGGTTGAAATACCTTTCAACGGCAAAAAATTATACGCCCCAATTATGAAAAATACAAGACGAAAACTGGACAACACTCCTAAAATAGTGCTCCAGATTTTGTGCAAGGCTGACGAAAAAGCCCCTCTGTCTTCTCATACGAGACAGAGGGGCAAAATCTTGCATCGAAAAATGTGAAACTTTAAATCACGTGCTGTTCCAGCCACTTGCCCCGCACAAAGCGGACCATAAAGCAGACGGAGCGGAACACCCAGTCCAGGAACATGCCCATCCAGATGCTGAGCAGCTGGCCGTGGAAGCAGAGCACCATCAGGTAGCAGAAACCCACCCGGAACACCCACATGGACACGATGCTGACCGACATGGTAAACGAGGCGTCGCCTGCCGCGCGGAGGATGTTGGGCAGGGTAAAGCTGGAGGGCCAGAAGAAGATCGAGAAGATGTTGAACCACTGCATCACCTGCAGGGCCATGGCCTGCGCTTCCGGCGAGAGATGGAAGAGGGTCAGCGCCAGCTTGTCCGCAAAGAAGAACGCGGACAGGTTCATGATCCAGGCACCCGCATAAGCCAGCAGCAGCAGGCGGCGGGCGTACCAGACAGCCTGCTCTTTCTCACCTGCGCCCAGGCACTGGCCCACCACGGTGAGCACGGCAAGGCCCACGGCGCTGGCCGGGATGTTGAGGAACGTGGAGGTGGTGTTGGCCACGGCGTTGGCGGCAATGGCGGCGGTACCCAGGGTGCTGGTCAGGCTGGCCACCGACAGCTTGCCGATCTGGAACATGCCGTTCTCAATGCCGGCCGGGATGCCCACCCGCAGGATGCGCTGGATGAGCCTGCCGTTGGGCCGGAGAGCGGCAAGACCCTCGATGCGGAGCATACAGCCGGGCTTTTGCAGCAGGAAAAGCACCGCGATGCAGGCAATGGCGCGGGAGATCAGGCTGGCGAGGGCCGCGCCCAGCACGCCCATCCCGAACCCAAAGATGAGGAGGGCGTTGCCGCCGATGTTGACAACGTTCATCACCAGGCTGGACATCATGCTCACCTTGCTGTTGCCCTGCGCCCGGAACAGTGCCGCACCGGCGTTGTACAGGCCAATGAACGGGTAGCTCAGGGCTGAGAGCAGGAAATAGGTCTCGGCGTAGCGCATGACGTCGGCGTCGATGGAGCCGAAGATGCCCCGCAGGATGGCGTGCCGCCCCACCACGACCACGGCGGCCACGGCCAGGCTGAACACCGAGAGGATGAACAGGATCTGCGCGGCGGAGGCCCGGGCGTTTTTCTCTTCCCGGTGGCCGATGTACTGGCTGGCGACCACCGCGCCGCCGGTGGCCAGCGCGCTCATGATCTGGATCATCAGGGTGTTGAACGTGTCAACGAGGCTTACGCCCGAGACAGCCGCCTCGCCGACGGAGGAGACCATCAGGGTGTCAGCCAGGCCAATGGTCACACTGAGTGCCTGCTCGGCGATGAGGGGCAGCAGCAGGGCCGTCAGTTGCCTGCGGGTAAACAGCGGTTGGGAATTGAATTTTGTGGACGTCATGGTTCCTCCTATGTGCCCTCTCAGTCTCGCTTCGCTCGACAGGCATCCTCCTTTTGTCGCTTACGGGGATTGCCAAGGCCTCTCACTTTGGGAGAGGTGGCATCGCGCCAGCGATGACGGAGAGGGTTAGCATGGTAAAGTATCAATCGTAACTTAATCATACAGCGCCCTCTTCCAAAAAACAATAGATGTATACAAGTTTCTCGCAAAATTTTAAGGAAAACTCCCGCTCCATGCGGTTTACCCCCGCCCGCACTTGTGTTAAAATGGGATGCAGAGGGAGCGCCTGTCGGCTCCCCGGCAGCCGCTGTGCAGGAGCGGCCGCGCAAAGCAAGCACACACGAAGCGAAGAAGGAAATTGAAACAACCCACAAGGGGGAAAGAACAACCATGCCAAAAGCAGCCCACAAAGTCGTGGTCATCGGGCATCGCAACCCGGATACCGACTCCATCTGCTCTGCCATTGCCTATGCGGAGCTCAAGAATAAAACCAGCTCTCTGGTCTGCGAGCCGCGCCGCGCGGGCCGCATGAACCAGGAGACGGAATTCGTGCTCAAAAAGTTCGGGGTCACACCGCCCCGGATGTGTACCGATGTCAACCCCAAGATCCGGGACGTGGATTTCCGTGAGATGCCCGGCATCAACGGCAGCACCAGCCTGCGCAAGGCCTGGGAGATCATGCGCGACAAGCAGATCGACACCCTGCCCATCACGGACGCCGGCAACGAGCTGCTGGGCCTCATCACGGTCAAGGATATCGCCACCGCCAACATGGACGTGTTCGATACTGAGGTTCTGGCCAAGAGCCGCACGAGCTATAAGAATATTCTGGAGACGCTGGGCGGCACCATGGTGGTGGGCGACGAAAACGCCGTCTGCACCACGGGACATATCAAGATCGGCACCGCCACCCCGGAAATGCTGGAAAGCGCCGTGGAAAAAGGCGACATCGTGATCCTGACCAACCGCTACGAGAGCCAGCTCTGCGCCATTGAGAAAGAGGCCTCGCTCCTCATCATCTGCAACGGGGCCAAGGTGGGCCGTACCATCCAGCGCATCGCCGAGGAAACGGGCGTGGCCATCATGTCCGTTGCCTGCGACAGCTACGCCGCCGGTAAGCTGATGAGCCAGTGCGCGCCCATCTCCTATTACATGACAAGAGACGATATCGTCAAATTCACCCTCGTCACCCCGGTGTCGGACGTCACCCGCGTTATGACCAAGGTGCGCCACCGGTATTTCCCGGTGCTGGATGAGGACGGCAAATACTGCGGCATGGTCAGCCGCCGCAACATCATTGCCCTGCGCAAGCGCCGCATTATTCTGGTGGACCACAACGAGGCCACTCAGGCCGTGGAGGGTTTTGACCAGGCCGAAATTCTGGAGATCATCGACCATCACCGCATCGGCAGCCTGGAAACGGACGGCCCGGTTTACTTCCGCAACCAGCCGGTGGGCTGCACCGCCACCATCATCACCCAGATGTACGATGAAAACGGCGTGGAGATCGAGCCCAAGATCGCAGGCCTGCTGCTGGCAGCCATCCTCTCGGACACGCTGGTGTTCCGCAGCCCCACCTGCACCCCCATTGATGTGGCCGCCGCCAAGCGGCTGGCCAAGATCGCGGGTGTGGACATCGACGAGTTTGCTCTTGAGATGTTTGAGGCAGGCGAGAATCTGGCCGGCAAGACCGCGGAGGAAGTCTTCCTGCAGGATTTCAAGGTGTTTATGTGCGGCGATGTCCGCTTTGGCGTGGCACAGGGCAGCTACATGACCCGCAAGAACCTCCAGGCGGCCCAGAAACTGCTCCAGCCCTACCTCGAAGAGGCCCGCAACAAGCAGAATGTGGAAGACCTCTACATGCTGCTGACCGACGTGCCCAAGGAGGAGAGCGTGGTCATCTGCGCGGGCCGCCATGCCGACGAGATGCTCCGCAGCGGCTTTGAGATCGAGCCCGCCGCCGACGGCAGCTGGACCCTGCCCGGCGTGGTCAGCCGCAAAAAGCAGTTCATCCCCGCCTTGATGACGGCATATCAGGAGCTGTAAAACCTCTCAGTCAATGCTTCGCATTGCCAGCTCCCGATTAGGGGAGCCCTTGGCAGGCCGGGCAGGCTTGCGCGTATTGGAAAACTGCCGGGCCCTGCGGTGAGACGCGGCAACAGCAGGAGGTTGACAATGTTTGAATTTTTGAAAGACAAAAAAGGGGAGCCGCCCGCTCTGCCCGAGGGCACGGTGCGGCGGCGCTATTCCATCGAGGGCCAGGTGCAGGGCGTGGGCTTCCGTTACCGGGCCCGGTATGCGGCCCAGAGCCTGGAGCTGACCGGCTGGGTGGAAAACGAGGACGACGGCTCCGTCACGCTGGAAGTCCAGGGCGACCCCGTCAAATTTCGGAAACTGTTTGCCCTCATCCAGCGCAGCGATTATATCCAGATCACCGCCATCCGCCAGAAAGACATTGCCCCCGACCCCTGGGAGCGCGGCTTCTCGGTGCGCGGCTATTAAACACAAAACTTAAAGCCCCCGGAACACCGTGTTCCGGGGGCTTTTCAGTTTAGCCTGCAAAGTTTTTGTGGAGGGAGAGCCGCCCGGAGGGGAGCGTTCCGGGAAAGCTGGGGAGCAGCCAGAGTGCCGTTGGCCGCCAGACCGGATGCCTGCGACGCAGGTCCAGCGGACAGAGAAGCGGTTCCTGGCTGGCGGGAAAATAGGGCCGGTGCACAGAGAGCTTCTTTCTTCTGGTTTCTGAACATAGCATAGCATACAATCGTGGTAGAATTGTGTAATTTGCGGAAATTCTTGGGGCGATTTTTCCCAAAAAAGAATGTCAAAATGCAGCAATTTTATTGACACTTTGCGCAGTGTGTGCTAAAATCAACTTAATTTTGAGGGGTTTGCCCGCGCGTACTCGTTTACGCACCGGCACAGGCCCCGGAAGATTGCCAGAGCCGCGGCGCGTTGCAAAGCACCGCTCTGGAAATAGGGGAGCGCCTCGCGGGCCAGCAGAGCAGCAACAGCTGTTCGGTTGGCCCGTGCTTTTTTATTTCGAAAGGATTGATTGAACGAAATTGCCAAAAAACGAAATTATTTTCAGCTGATTTGCAAATTGACAAAAACATTCGGGGGGGGGTAAAATAAGTTCAACCCAAAGTTGCACAATTTGTGAGGAGGCAATTTTATGAAAAAATTCAAAAAACTCGTGGCGCTCATTCTGGTGGGCGTTATGGCAATGGCAATGCTGACCGCCTGCGGTGGCGGCGGTGGCAGTTCTGCTGGCCCTAGCAATTCTCAGATGGAGGATTTAATTGTTAGTGCCGTAAATGGAGCACGCAGTAAGGGTAGTCCGGCATTGACTAACAATGCAGGAATGAAATCAAAAGCGAGCGAAGCATTGAACCATATCAATAATGGTATGATCGCTGTCAAGTATGCATATCAGATTGACATTGGTGCAAGTAGTGCGAATGGCAGTGCGTATATGCAGGCTATTGTAATTCCGACGGTAGAAGATGATATTAAGAATTATCCTGAAAATGCATTGGTTACGCCCGAAGCGATGACGATGGACACGGCTAGAAAATATGCATCGAACCTGGGAAGGGTTGAAGGTGATGAGGACCAGGAAATGCTGGATGAAATCAAGGCTATTGGCGTAGCAACAAAGACAATTGATGGCAAGACCTATATGGCAGTTGCTATCCGCTGGGAAGAAACTGCTTAAAAGTTACAAATTGATGCCCCGGAAGCGCGGAACCCCCGTGCTTCCGGGGCTTTTTGTCGTTATGGCAAAAGAGCGGCAAATGTGGTACAATAAAAACTGGATTTTATCGAAAGAAAGGAAGCTTCTGATGCAGCTGTTTGAACTGGTCAGCCCCAAGCTTTTCCGCCCGCTGGCGGGGCCCAACCGGGCTTATTATGCGGAGCTGCTGCTTTTGCTGTGGGAGGAGTGCCGCCATACGGCGGATTACAGCCTCTCCCGGGCGGAAGCCGTCTCCCGGGCGGAGGATTACTTTGCCGCCGTGGCAAAGCCGCTGGCGCTGGATGCTGATGGGGCGGGGGATGAGGACGAGCAGCCCACCCGGGACCCGCATCTGCTGGCGCTGGGCTTTCTGCTCCGCCTCCGCCGCACCGGCTGGCTGGAAGAGCAGCCTGGCAGCTATGAAGAAGAACCGACCCTTGCGTTCGTGCCGGAAGTGACCCCGCTGCTGGAAGCATTGGAAGAGATCCTGAACCCCCGCGTCGTCACCTACACGGGCAAGCTTTACAAAGCCTGGCAGCTGCTGCGGGGCATCGGGGAAGAAAAGAGCCCCTACGAGAATGTCCTGCACGAGGTGGCGTCCGACCTGGAAGCGCTGAACAGATCCCTGCGGGCCCTCAATGCTTCCATTGGGCATTACATCGACCGCCTGACCCGCAACCGCACCCCGCAGGAAGTGCTGGAGCTGTTTGACCAGTATGAGGAAAAGGTGGTGGCGGCAGCGTACCACCGCTTCAAGACCAGTGATAACCTCTTCAATTACCGCGCCTACCTCGAAGAAGGGCTGGACGAGTGCGAGAACAAGTACCTGCCCCAGCTGGCGCTGGATTATGCCCGGGTGGAGCGCTGCGCCCCCGGCGAGGCCGCGCCCCGGGTGCGGGCCCTCATCCAGAAGCAGCGGGACGCGCTGGAAGAGATGAGCGGCCTTATCCGCCAGATCGACGACAGCCACATCCGCTACCGCAAGCGGGCTGTGCAGCGGGCGCAGTTCCTGCTCCTGAGCGACCGCTCGGCCCAGGGCAGCGTCACGGCGCTGCTCCGCCGCTATGCCGAGGAGATCAAGACGCCGGACCAGCTCTTTGAGCCCGACGACGGCCCGGTGGCAACGCGGCTCCACCTCTACCCGGTGCAGGTGTTTGGCGCAAAGCCCCTCTACCCGCCGGCGGCTCCCCGCGGCGAGACCCCGCTGGCCCCGGTGCGGCAGGCTGTGCTGGACCCGGAACAGCTCAAAAAGGAGCAGAAGCTCCTGCTGGATTACGCTCGGATGGCCGTGACCGAAGAAAACGTGGAGCTGCTGGCCCGGCAGGCACTGGCCGCCCGGCCGCGGGTCACGGCGTCCACGCTGGCCGCCGAGTACCCGGACGATTTTGCCCGGGTCATCGGCCTGCACACCTATTCTCAATCGCCCCGGCGGGACTATGACATCACCCTCACGGGCGAGTGGGTGGAGCGGGGCGGCTTCCGCTTTGAAGAATTTGTATTGACACCCCGCAGGGAGGACGGAAACGATGGCCGAACCGAATAAAATGTTGGAAGAAACCGCAAACTATCTCCTCAACCACTGCTTTTTGCTGGGCGGGGTGGAAGACCAGCGGGCAAAATATCTCTATGTGCAGGATCATCTCCCGGAGGTGCGAGCCGTGTTCGCACCGCTGGGTTATGCGGTGCTGCTTTACCCGGCCCCGCTGCAGGCGGCGGCCCTTGTCAACGAGCATGAGGGCAGCCAGGCCCGGCTGCTGAAATACGAGAGCATCCTGCTGCTGGTGCTCCGGCTGCTCTATCTGCAGAAACGGGAGAGCCTTTCCTCCAGCGCCGATCAGGTGCTGGTGACGGTGGAAGAGGTGCAGGCGGAGCTGCAGAAGATGAACCTGCCCCGCCGCCTCGACCAGCCCACCCTGGAGCGGCTGCTGCGCACCCTCCGCCGCTACAATCTGGCCCGCCCGGTGGGCCGCCTGAGCGGGCTGGACAGCCGCGTTGAGGTGTTCCCCACGGTATTGCTGGCCCTGCCGGATGCCGACCTGGCCGATGCCGCCGCCGAGAGCAGCCGCACCCGGAGCGAGCTTGCCTTATACGAACGGCCCGACGGGGACGGCGCTGCGGAGGTGGAAGAATGATCGAATTAAAACGCCTGAGACTCATCAACTGGCACAACTTTGAAAACGTCACCTTTGATTGTGCCCGCCTGACCTATATGATCGGCGTCAACGCCGTGGGCAAGACCACGATTTTGGACGCCATCCGCTACTGCCTGACCACCAACCGCAATTTCAATGCCCTGGGCAATAAAAAGAGCGGCCGCACCCTGCAGGGCTCCGTCCACGCCAAGCAGCGCGGTGAGAATGCTTACCGCCGCCCGGGCCGCACGGTGGCCTACATCGGCGCGGAATTCTGGGACACCGCCAAGCGGGTGCCCTTTGTCATCGCCGTCCGGGTGGAGTCGGAGGGCCCCATGCAGGAGCTGCACCCCGGCGACCAGACCTGGTACCTCTCGGAGGATGGCTGCACGCTGGAACAGCTGCCGTTCATCGACCCCCGCACCGGGGCACCCAGCGCCAAAGAAGACTTCAAGCCCGCCACCGGGCGGCTTTCTTATACCCGCAGCCCCAGCGAGGCCCGAGACCGCATCTGCCGGGCGCTGGGCATTGGCCGGGCGTCCAGCCCGCTGGGAAAAAAGTTCAATGAAGTATTCCAGATGGGCACCAGCATGGACGAGATCCCCAACTTCCGGGAATTCCTGTATCAGTACATCCTGCCCCAGCCGGAATTAGACCTGGATGCCCTGCAGGGCGACCGTGTGGAGCTGGAAAACCTCCACGCGGTGCTGGCCGAAGCCCAGACCCGTGCCGCCGCGCTGGAGACCATCGTGAACGATGGCCGGGAAGCCGCCGAAAAAGAGACCGCCGCCCTTGTGAACCGGGGCGCTGCCCTGCTGGCCCGTGCCGCTGCCGATGCCGGGGAAGATGCCACCTGGCAGGGCCATCTGGAGGCCGGAAACCGCCAGATGGAAACCCTGAACGCCCAGTATGAGGCGGCCAAGAACGCCGAGGCCGAAGCCCGCCGGGCCTATCTGGCCGCCCACAGTGCGGCCTCTGCCAGCGGAGAGGGTGCCGCTCTCGACGCCATGACCGAGGAGCTGGCCCGGAAAAAGAGCGCGCTGGACGCTGCCGCCCGCCGTGCTGCCGGGGCCGAAGCAGCCGCCGAAAAAGTCACGGCCCTTTTGCAGAGCCTGGCCCGCAGCGGGTTTGCAATTGGAAAAGATCTCTGGCCGGAAGCCCTCCGCGCGGAGACGCTCCCCGGCCTGACCGACGCCCTTTCCGGCGTGGAAAAACCGCTGGAAGAGCAATATTTCGCGGCCCGGCAGGCGGTTGCAGACCTGCTCCGGGAGCAGGGCGCCAAACGGGCGGAACTGGACGCGGTCTCGGGCGGCAAGTGGGTCTACCCCCACGGCGACGCTGCCACCCGCGTGCGGGACGCCGTCAACGCCGAGCTGCAGAGCCGGGGCATGACGCCGGACGCCAAAATTTTCTGTGAGCTGCTGGCCGTGGAGGACGAGAGCTGGCAGGACTGCGTGGAGGCCTGCCTGGGCGACCGCCGCTTTGATATCCTGGTGCCGCCTGCCCACTATGCCGCCGCCAAGAGTGCCTTTGTGGCCCTGAAAGACAAAGTTGGGCCCATCAGCCTGCTGGATACCCCGGGCATCCGCAAGGCCAACCGCCGGACGGACAAGATCGCCCCGGACAGTCTGGCCGCGCAGGTCACCAGTGAAAACCCGCTGGCCGCCCAGTACGCGGAGACCATTCTGGGCCGCATCGTCTGCTGTGACACACCGGATACGCTGGAACAGTACCCGGACAGCGCTACCCGTGATCTGCTCCGCCACCATCCGTTCCGGCTGGAACGCCTCCGCGCGCCCCAGCGGTATATTGGTCTGGATGCCCGCCGCACCCGCGCCGAGGCCCTGACCGCCGAGCTGGAAGCACTGGCCGAGCGCCGCCGCGCCGCCGAGCAGACCGAAAAGACCCTGAAAGCGGCCTATGACCAGTACCAGAACGCCCTGCGGGGCAAGACGCTGGAGGAGCTTGGCGCTTTGTGGGACAGCCGCGCGGCCCTGACCGCTGCCCGGCAGGCCTACACGGCGCAGGAGCAGCAGCTGGCCGACTGCCGGGAGAACCCCATGCTCCAGCAGCTTTACAAAGAGGAAGAAGCCCGGGAGAAAGCCTGGGACGCTGCCCGCGCTGCCGTGGAGCAGGTGGGCGGGGACATCCGCGTCTGCCAGAAGCAGCTGGCCTCCTGTGAGGCTGAGCGGAAAAAGGCGGTGGAGACAGCGCAGACCAGCGCCGATGCCGCCAATGCATTCTTTGCAAAGTATCCGCTGCTGGAGCCGCTGGCCCGGGAGCGCTGGGCAGCGCTGGCAGGCCCCGACAAGGCAAAAACAGACCGCGCCGTGGCTCAGGCAGCCGAAAAGGCCCAGACCAAGCTGGACGAGGCGTTGCAGCTCTACCTGACTGGGACGCTGGAGCCTGCCCAGAAAGCCTACAACGAGCGGTACGTCTGCGATTATCCGCTGGGCCTTGCGGGGGTAGAGCAGTACCGTGCCCAGTACGAGAGCTTGGTCCGCATTGACCTGGAGCGGTATGCCGCCCGGTTGGAGCAGGCCCAGAAAGACTGCAAGGACCGCTTCCGGAAAGACATCCTCTTCCGGATGAAAGACGATATCTTCAACGCCCGGCGGCAGTTCCGGGAGCTGAACAAGGTGATGGAACAGCTGACCTACGGCGAAGAGGTCTACCGCTTTGAGCTGGAGCCCAGCCGGGATCCCCAGCTGGCGGCGTTCTATCAGGTCATTGTGGACAAAGGCAACCAGCAGATGACGGATTCTGATTCGCTGGACAACATCGCCGCCACCGCCGACCCCGTTTACGAGCGGCAGGTGGACGAGCTGATGGAAAAGATCATGGCCGACGTGGACGAGAACACCCGCGCCCGGCAGGAGGGCCGCCGCCCCGAGGGCGTCACCCTCTCGGACTATGTGGATTACCGCACCTATCTGGATTACGACATCAAAGTTACCAACACGGTGTCCGGCCAGCAGGCCTATCTCTCCCGCGTCAGCCGGGATTCCTCAGGCGGCGAGAATCAGGCCCCGTTCTATGTGGCTATCTGCGCCAGCCTGCTGCAAATTTACCAGAAGAGCGAGAACAGCATCCGGCTGGTGCTGCTGGACGAGGCGTTCAGCAAGATGACCAGTGACCGCATCCGCCCCATGATGGAGCTGTTCCGCCGCCTGCAATTGCAGGTGCTGCTCATCTCCACGGTGGAGAAGAGCACGGCCATCCAGCCTTATTGCGACATTACCTATTCCATTGTGCGCCATGGCGACGCCAACGCCATCGCGCCGTTTTACCGGCTGACGCCGCCCGCGCCGGAGGCCGAAGAGGCCCAAAAGGAGAACGAAGATGAATGAAACGCTGGCAAAATTCTGGCTCTTTGCCACCCACTGGACAGAGCTGGATGTATTTGAGACCGAAGAGGAGCTGAACGACGAGATCGAGCTGCTCCACCGCCAGAACCTGCCCACCAAGGTCCGTGAGCGGACCAACAAGGAGGGCAAAGAGGAGCTGGTGCTCTACGTCAAACAGGCCGACCGCGATTACGCCCGCTACTGCACGGGCTGGCGGCCTGGGATGTGAAACAGAAGAAAGGAACACAGCAAAAAAGAGCACGCAAACGCGTGCTCTTTTTGCATCTGAGGCTCTTTAAGCGTAATGCCGGTTGATGGCATTGACAACGGCGCAGAAATCCATATCGGCAATGGAAAGCGGGGTATCCTCTTCAAAGCCGGTGGAGAGCACGAACAGCAAATTACTGAACTCATAAATGTGCTCGACGTTTGCAGAAGAAAGGTTCTCCTGGATACGGTCTGCTTTGGAAAGCAGTAACAGATGCTGATATTGTTCGTTGATCTCCTGTGTATGCCCATTGGGGTGGGCGTAATTGAGGTGCTGAGTAGGCGTCAGGGCAATGATATTTTCCGGATAGAAGCTGATCTCCGGGTAAAGCGATTTCGGGAAAATGTGGTGCATTTGTGTCGCCTTGTCCAGCAGGTGTGCAGGTTCCGGATGCTCAGTCTGCCCATTGCGGGTCTGATCGTTGAAAATGCGGAGGAAGCGTGTAGCCTTATTGGATTGGTAGCGGTAGTAATCCTCGTTGATCTCAATGGGATGCGTTACCGCATACTCTTTCCGAGTGACACCTTTGGGCTTGTCCGCGTAGATATCCCGGAAGTTGGGGCGGTTGTACATCAGCATATCGTAGGTGATGAGATCGGCAGAGAGATCTCCGCCTTTCGTGCCACGGGTATTGTGAGAGTATGCCAATGGATTAAGTACTTTGGTGAAGATGCGGCCGCATTCCCGGTGATTACTGATTTTGGTGTACGCGAGTGTGAAAGCAAAGAACGCGTTCCGGACCTCTGTATAAGTTTTTGAAGAGGGAGATTGCAGAAATGTATGAAAAAACGGCCAAAGTCCACTATCATGGAGTGTTTTTTCAATGTAAAGAACTAGAAAAATGAGTGCATTCCGTTCTCGTAGAGCAATGTATTCCAAAATATTGATTTGTTTGACCCAGTAATAATTTTTGCCCTTTATTTTTTGTTTGCCAAGCACATTTGCATAAGCCAGCAGTTCCATGGGCTGCTGAAAAAATTTGTCGTATTCATGCTTTGCATTTTTGTTTTTGGTGGCTGGCTTTTTGAAGACGGCTTCAACGTACTGGCTGGCATATTCAGAATGCCAGATTTCTTTAGAGGTAAAAACATAGCTTTCCGGAGATGGATCATCCGCAACATAGTTGCAGATAAAGTCAGCAACGGCGCATACAACATCCGGTGTACACTTCTGGTCAATCCAGCGGCCATTGCCGCTTTCACGGATGTCGTAATCGGACTGTGCCAGAAAATCACGGATCGACTGTTGGGTCAGCATCATACATCCCTCACTTTACACGATCATAAAAAGGAAAGTTGAACGGAGGTGTCAAATTTTTCGGGCGCGGGTTTTGCCTCGTCCCGCAGCAGGCCGTAGAAAAACACCGAGCAGGCGTCCACGTTCAGAGAACGCGTCTGGAAGTTCCGCGCGATCTGATAGAATGCCCGGTACTCTTCCGAGGAAAAGTACGCGAGCTGCTTTTCCGTGGGGACAATGCCGCCTTTGGGGATCAGGATGGCAAGGGAGCCGTTCACCACACAGTGGGGAGGCTTTTTCATCATGCGCGGTTTGTAGGTCATGTTCGGGGTAAGATAAACATTGGGCGCATCGAGATACTGGAAGACGGAAAGGGGCTTAGCCGCAGCGTAAGAAATGTAGGAATCGTATCCGGGAATGTCCAGAATCTCTTTTCCGTCATCGCTCAGGTTGCGGGATTTCAGCACCCGAAGCTCCCCGGAAGAAGAAAGAAGCTTATTGGTGAGCTGGCGGTCCCGGAACACTTCAAAAACATCAAAATCCAGCTTTCGGCAAACAGAGTCAAACAGTTGGTTCCGGTAAATGATCCAGTAGGGAAGCTCCGGGTCAAAAATGTACGCCTGTGGCTGGGTGAGATGGAGCCGGTGCGTGAGCGAAAAAACTTTGGTGTTGGCCGGGGCCGCTAGATTGTTGATGAAAATGGCAATGGTCTCCACCAGAATGCCCGGGAAGCCCTTTTCGCCAAAGTCCAGAATGGCATCCACCGATTTTTGCGCCAGCTCTGCACGGGTGGTGGAAAACTCCGGCGTGTTGAGGAGGAACTTGGGGAAAACCAGCGCAACGTATTTGGCAAGGCGGAGCGATTTTTCCAGAAAAAACGCGCAGATGTTGCTGGTGCTCTTGTTTTTCGCTTCCAGACGGTAGAGCGGGAGGCGGGGATCACTGGCTTTTAATTTAAAAAAGGGAGGGTTCCCGATCACATAGTCGTACCGGTCCGGGAAATCATGAAGGAGAAAGTCATCGTTGATGTAACGGATGGTGCAGGTGTCGGGAACGTGATACTTTTGTAAGAGGATTTTCGCCAGCTCCAGGCTGGCTGAGTCGATATCCACGATATCCAGCTGGAGGTTCTTCCCCTCAAATTTTTTGAGGATGAACGGGATAAAATTTCCAACTCCGACGGAAGGCTCCAGGATTCGGACGGTTTCCTGCTCGGAGACGGGGAGAGTCTTCATCATTTCGGTAATGAGGGTCTTGCTGGTAAAAAAAGCGGCGGTCTCCGTCCGGTTGGTGTTGGAAAGCTCTGCGATTCGGCTCAGGGTAGAGAAAGCCAGGTCCAGAGGATTTTCCGTGAGGAACTCTTTCAGGGCCTCAGCATCGGACAGGCGATTCGCCGCGATGATCTTGTTGATCTCAAGGGTCGGGAGCGGCGGGTGTGCCAGGGCATCCGCGATCTTTTCTGCAATGGAGTGGAAAATGGCAGTGGGAACGGCTTCGCCCAGAGATTGCCGAATCTTGGTCTCCTCTTTCTTTAAAAAAGCACGCTTTTCTTTTTCAGGTAATTTATTCAGTGTATCAAGGTCGGAATCCACCCATCGAAAGGAATCCGGGACCGTCATCATCCGCATGATCTCGCGGATGCTGAAAACGCGGTCGTCGCTGGGGTGGATGGTGTTCTGGCTGGCCAGCAGGTCGTTGCGGGTATGGATGCAGGGGCCTACTTTGTCCCAGTACTGGCGCTTATATTTGTCGTGGTTCTTTTGCTTGTTGATGACGATTTCGCCGTTGATGATCTGGTGTGGCTTTTTGTTGTCATCCGGGTTTTCAAACGCCGACTGTCCCTCTTTTAAATCCGCGATCCAGGCGCGCATATGTTCCGGGTAAATGCGGAACGCATGGTAAATGTCGTCAGGGTCGATCTCGCCAAATTCCTTGAGTGGCTTCATGTCGCCGATGACTTCCCGCAGGGTGCGCTCCGGCAGAAGATCCGGGTAGAGCTCCAGCGGGGAAATGCTGTCTGCATAATCCTTGGAAACGCCGATCACGACAGTCCGCTGGCGGCTGGAGCAGGCCCCGTAGTTTTTAAAATTGATGATCCGGGCAGCATAGGAATACTCCTGCCCCAGGTTGCGCTCAATGGCATCGGCAATGGATTTGTTGGTGCCGTCCAGATCTGTACAGACCGTTTTCATAAAGGCGGGAACATTTTCAAAGACAAAAAAGCGGGGATTGATCTTCTGGATGATCTTGATGGATTCAACAACAAGAGAATTCCGGACGATTTCCGTATCGGTCTTTTTCTGGTTGGCAATGGACATGCCCTGGCAGGGCGGCGTGGCAATGACGACATCCACGCGGGAAAGGTGCTCTTTGGCTTTCCAGAGCTCCAGCTGGTCGTACAGGAGCTTTTTGGTCTGTTCCTGCGTGATGTCACCGCAGATGTAACCGCCGGGGTATTTGCATTTCTGATTATAGCGCTGGATGTTGAGCCGCCGTTCCAGCAGCTCGTTGGTGGCAATGCAGTCAAAGCCAGCAATCTTGAAGCCATAACAGCCGACACCGGCACTGCTGAATAAGCTGATATATGTGGGTTTGTGTTGGGTGTTCATACTCTTGACCTCGCTTACACCGCTTATGTTGAATGCCTGTGAGAATGTGGGGTACAGGGGACGTCAAAAGCATTCCATAACAAAGTGATTTCTCTTTAGTATAACACGAGAACGGCGGATTGCAACCTGCTTTTGGAGCGGAAAAGACGCTTTTTTGCCGTACAAACGAAAAAAATAAACTTGACAATAAAAATGAACTTTGTTATACTCTTTTCTGCTCATCGGAGGGCTGTTTCAACGTAATGGAAAGGCCGGATAAGATGCCGCAGCGAGTGTCTGCCCGGAGGCTGTGTTGGCCGTAGCCACACAGCAGAGGAGGGCAGGCATCGTGCTGCTGGTCTTGTCCGGCCTTTTTGCATTTTTTTGTATCTACCAGGAAAAGGAGATTTCATGGCAAAGCAAACGATCCAATTATCCGATCACTTCAATTATTCGCGCCTGCTGCGCTTTGTGCTGCCCTGCATCGGTACCATGCTGTTCACGTCCATTTATGGTATCGTGGACGGTCTGTGTGTCTCCAACTTTGTGGGCAAAACAGCCTTTGCAGCGGTCAACCTGATTATGCCGCTGCCCATGCTCATTGGCACGGTGGGCTTTATGCTGGGCACCGGCGGCAGCGCCATTGTGGGCATCACCCTGGGCGAGGGGGACGAGGACAAGGCGAACCGTTATTTCAGTCTGTTTGTCCTGGCGGCGTTCCTTGCTGGCGTGGCGCTCTCGGTGCTGGGCCTGTTCATCCTCCGCCCGGTGGCGATCCTGATGGGTGCCAAGGGCGAGATGCTGGATTTCGCCGTCCGGTATGGCCGGGTGCTGATGGTCAGCGTGCCCACCTTTATTTTACAGAACATGTTCCAGAGTTTCTTTGTCACGGCGGAAAAACCGACACTGGGGTTCTGGTTCACGGTGGGTGCAGGCTGCACCAACATGGTGCTGGACGTCGTGCTGGTGGGCTGGCTCCGCTGGGGCGTGGAGGGCGCTGCCATTGCAACGTTCCTCAGCCAGATCGTGGGCGGCGTGCTGCCGGTGTTCTATTTCCTGGACCATAAGACCACCAGCCGCCTGCATTTGGGCAAAACGGAGTTCCACGGCAGCGTGCTCAAAGCGGCCTGCATCAACGGCTCCTCCGAGCTGATGACCAATCTTTCCATGTCACTGGTCAACATCCTCTACAACTACCAGCTCCTCCGCTTTGCAGGCGAGAACGGTGTGGCGGCTTATGGCGTCATCATGTACGCGGCGTTCCTGTTTGTGGCGGTCTTCGTGGGCTATGCCGTGGGCAGCGCTCCCATCGTCAGCTACCACTACGGTGCCCGGAACCATGCCGAGGTGCATAATCTCTATACCAAGAGCCTGCGGCTCATCGGCGTGGTAGCGGTCATCATGACGGCAGTGTCCATGCTCATCATCCCCTATGTGGCAAAGATCTTTGTGGGCTATGATGCAGAGCTGCTGGAGCTGACCAGCCATGCCTTCCGCGTGTATGGCCTGAGTTTCCTCATCATGGGCTTCAATGTCTACGGCTCTTCGTTCTTCACGGCCCTGGGCGACGGTGTGACGAGCGCGCTGATCTCGTTCCTCCGCACCATGTTGTTCCAGCTGGCGGCAGTCATCCTGCTGCCCATGGTGCTCAGGATCGAGGGTGTCTGGCTGGCCATTACAGCAGCGGAGCTGGCCGCTCTGGTGGTCACGGTGTATATGTTCATCACCAAAGATAAAGTGTTCCATTACCGGAACGTCTGAGAAAAAAGCGAAAGAGGCTCCCATTGGGAAACCTCTTTCGCTTCTTTCTTGTTACGCGTCAAAATCAAACTTCCGCAGCTCACAATTCTTGATGCCGAACGCCGCGTACTCCGCGTTGGTCATGTTGTGGAAATAGGATTCCACCACCCGGGCGATCCCGTTGTGGGCCACGAGGAGATAGGTCTTGTCGTCCTGTTTGAGCTCGTCCAGCAGGTTGTAGATGCGCTGGGCCAGCTGAAGCATACTTTCGCCGTCGGTGTAGCGGTCGGCAAACTGCATTTTGGCGGCGGTGAACTCCGGGCTGTTGCGGGGCGAGGTGCCCTCAAAGCGGCCGAAACACTGTTCCCGCAGGCGGGGCTCCACCCGCGCGGGCAGGCCGGTGGCAGCCGCCACGGCCAGTGCGGTATCCGCGGCGCGGGAGAGGGGAGAGTACAAAATTTCGTCAAGGACGATGCCGCTGTTTTTGACGGCTTCGCCCAGCTGAGCGGCCTGTGCCTGGCCTTTTTCGGTCAGGGGGCTGTCGGTCATGCCGCAGATCTTATTTTCAACGTTCCAGACGGTCTCGCCGTGGCGGGCAAAATAGACACAGTGCATAAAAACTCCTTGCTGTTTTACTTCACTTTGCTGAGTTTATGGTCGGTCAGGGCGATGGTATCGCCCTCGTTGATGTCAAGGGCCGTGAGCTCTGCATCCGGGTAGGGGAGGACCCGGCGTTCCCCGGCGGCGTTTTCCAGCAGAACGTCACAGAGGACAGGCTGGCCCTCGGGCAGCTCCTCGCAGCCGTACAGCTGCTCCTCGATCCGCAGGACGCGGTAAGTTTCCATGGCGGCTCCCTCCTTTTTATACCCTATTATAAAGCGGAGCGGGAGGGGCGTCAATTGCTTTTCCTTGACAGAGCGTTGCGGCAGCTGATACAATAAAACCAAATTTTATTGCCAAGGGCCAAGGAGAGGAAAGCGTGAACATTACCGAACTGCGATATCTGGTAGCTATCATGAAGTGGGGCTCGGTGAGCGCTGCTGCCAAGCAGCTGTACGCGGCCCAGCCCAATGTGAGCAAGGCGCTGAAAAATCTGGAAGAAGAATATCACCTGCGCATTTTTGAGCGCTCGTCTACCGGTATGATCCCCACGGAGCAGGGGCGGCATTTCATTGAGCAGGCCGCCCGTATCCTGGAAGAGGTGGACCGCCTGGACCAGGGCGTGCAGGAGGAGCAGAAGCGCTGTACCGAGCTGCGAGTCATGATCCCCCATGCCACCTATGCTTCCTATGCCGCGGTGGATCTCCTGGAACAGGCAGCCGGGGTGGAGCAGCTGCGCATCCATATCCGGGAGGGCGGCTCTATGGAGGCGCTGGATTTTGTGCTGCGCCGGGGGTATCACCTGGCGCTGCTGCGGTATGCCATTGAGGACGCGGACCATTACAATTATTACTGCACCCGCCGCGGGCTCAAGATGGAGCCCATCATGGATTTTGAGTACTACCTGCTCACCAATCAGGACGGCCCGCTGGCCAGCCGGGAGATCCACGACCTTTCGGAGCTGAACCAGTATGTGGAGATCCTCCACGATGATTTCCAGCTGCCCGGCGAGGACGGCGGCGACGGCATCCGCTGGCATGTCAATGACCGCCGCCGGGTGCATGTGTATGAGCGGTGCAGCCAGTTCTCGATCCTGCAGCGGATGCCTACGGCCTATATGTGGGCTTCGCCCATGCCCCGGCGGGCACTGGAGCAGTTCCATCTGGTGCTCAAAAAGTGCCCGGCCCAGCACCAGAAGATGCGGGATGTGATGGTTTACCCGGACAAAAGTGCTCTCCGCCCGGAGGAACGGGCCTTTATTGAGCTGCTTCACAAGGAGGCGGCCCAGACTGTAAAGTGAAAAAACTCTGAAAAATTGGCGATAGAACAACGGAAATTTAAAACGTTGAGCAATCTGTACAAAAATGTGCTGAAATTTTTGGCAGCAAAGATCTGATGCATTCCCGGAAAAAAGCAGTGGAAAATTATGAACAACTTTTGAACGAGAAAACGTCAAAAACGAGATGATTCCACCAAAAGACGATGAAACGCTATATATTTTTTGATATAGCGGTTATACCAGATAGATATTATCCGCATTATGAAAAATGTGTTAACATGAAGCCAGAGATTGATCCCGGCGGCGGGTGGAATGGGGCCTGCCGGACGGGAATCTAAAAGGAGGTTTCTGGTATGATTAGTTTCTTACTCTGTCTGGCGATCCTGATCATTGGCTATTTTGTTTATGGCAAGATCGTTGACAACACGTTCGGACCGGACGACCGTGAAACTCCTGCTGTCCGCATCAACGATGGCGTTGACTACGTCGTGATGCCGCAGTGGAAGCTGTTCCTCGTCCAGCTGCTGAACATCGCTGGCCTGGGCCCGATCTTCGGTGCTCTGCAGGGCGCTCTGTGGGGCCCTGTGGTGTTCCTGTGGATCACCTTTGGTACCATCTTTGCAGGTGGTGTCCACGATTACTTCTCCGGCATGATGAGCGAGCGTAATGACGGTGGCTCCATCGCAGAGATCACTGGTAAGTACCTTGGCCCCGTGATGCAGAACATCATGCGTGTGTTCTCCGTCGTGCTGCTGATCATGGTTGGTACCGTGTTCGCAGTGGGCCCCGCAGGCCTGATCGTGACCCTGTGCAAGAACAGCGGCATGTCTGGTCTGCTGACCACCACCCTGTTCTGGCTGATCATCATCCTGGTCTACTACTTCATCGCAACCTTTATCTCCATTGATGCCATCATCGGCAAGATCTACCCCGTCTTCGGTATCTGCCTGATCATTATGGCAATCGGCGTTATCTTCGGCATCTTCACCAACCCCGCATACACCATCCCCGAGATCTGGGATCACTTCGGTTCCATGCATCCGTCGGGCACCCCCATCTGGAGCTTCATGTTCATCACCGTGGCATGCGGCGCTATCTCCGGTTTCCACTCCACCCAGTCGCCTCTGATGGCTCGCTGCATGAAGAGTGAGAAGCAGGGCCACTTCGTCTTCTACGGCGCAATGGTCTGCGAGGGCATCATCGCCCTGATCTGGGCCGCAGCTGGCTGCTCCCTGTACGAGATCACTGGCGGTCTGAACACCGGTCTGGCAGCTGCTCTGGCTGAGGGCCAGTCCGCTGCTATCTATGACGTCTGCTCCAAGACCATGGGCGGTGTGGGTATCGCACTGGCTATGATCGGCGTCGTCATCTGCCCCATCACCTCTGGTGATACCGCATTCCGTTCCGCTCGTCTGACCCTGGCCGACTGGTTCAAGATCGATCAGGACAGCTACGCAAACCGCCTGAAGCTCTGCGTCCCCGTTCTGGGTGTCGGCGCTTTCCTGGGCATCGGCAATGCACTGGGCTTCATCAACTACACCGTTATCTGGCGCTACTTCAGCTGGACCAACCAGACTCTGGCTATGATCGTCCTGTGGGCTGCTTCCATGTACCTCTTCCAGGAGAAGAAGAACTACTGGATCACCGCTGTGCCTGCTACCTTCATGAGCGCAGTTTCTTCTACTTACTTCGTTCTGGCTCCTGAGTGCCTGGGCAGCATCCTCAACAGCAAGACCGCTGAGGGCGCTACCATCTACAACACCGCTGTTGCATATCCCTTCGGCGTCATCTTCGCCATCGCAATGCTGGCCATCTTCCTGCACGCGACCAAGAAGAATACCCAGAAGAAGGCTGCATAACAGCCCCGCGTACTCATCTGAGTTTCGCCGCCGTCTGAACTTACCCATTCCGAACGGCATTGCTTGGACTTCAAGCAACAAGCCGCTGCCAACTGGCAGCGGCTTGTTTTTGTTTGCAGCGCAAAAACAGCTCGACTATCTGCACAATTTTTCGCAGGGTGTTTTAGTAAGATTGTCAGATTTTTGTCTTGTTTTGTTCATGATTGGGGCGTATAATGCTATGAAGCCGGGGCGAAATGGAATACTGCCCCTAAAAGGAAGTGTTACTGATGCGCAGCTGGTTTGCACGCCATCCCATCTCTTTCATGGCTCTTTACACTGTATTTTATCTGACCGCGTTCCACTGGCTCGAGGTGAATATCACCGTCCCTGCCATCTGGGTACACTGCCAGCTGGACGATGTCATCCCCTTCTGCAAGTACGCCATCGTCCCCTATTTTGCATGGTTCGCGTGGATCCCCTTTACCCTGTTCTATCTGCTGCGGCACGGCGAGCGCAGCGACTTCTGGCGGGTCTGCCTGTGCCTCTTCGCCGGCATGACCATCGCGCTGAGCTGTTATGTCCTTCTGCCCACAGGGCTTGCTCTGCGGCCCTACCGGGTGTATGGCAGCGACATCTTCGCCCGTCTGGTGCGGATGCTCTATGCCGTTGACACCGCCCGGAACGTCTGCCCCTCCATCCACGTTTTCAACTCGGTGACCCTGATGATCGGCTACCGCCGGAGCCGTTGCTTCGACGAGCCGGGCCGCCGCTGGATGCGGCCTGCCGCGAATGTTCTGGGCGTGGCCATCATCCTGTCCACCATGCTGCTCAAGCAGCACAGCTGCATCGACGTGGTGCTGGGCGCAGCGCTGGCCTTTGCGCTGGACGCTGCCGCCAGCAGCCTCGAGCGCTCGGGAGAGATGCGCCGCATTCCGCAGCGGCTCTGATAACGTGTCCCCTCGGCGAAGCCGTCCCCCCTTTCTGAAAGCAGAAAAGACCTTCAAGTTCTCTTCATGAAAACTTGAAGGTCTTTTTGTATATTGAAGATGAAGTTCTTTGCGCGCTGGTGGCGCGGGGTAAAGCGCTTTTTCATTAAGGCTAATGTTCTCTTTTGATGTCAAAAGAGAACCAGAAAACCACCAGCGATTTCGACGCGCTGGATCCACGAGAAAGGGGCTGCTCGCCCCTTTCAGACCCCGAAGGGGAAGTCGAAGTGGAAAAATGCTAGCCGCTTCGCTAAACGCATTTTTCTCACTTCTCCGATTTGCTGCTTCGCAGCTGGTGTTACCTCTCTGCTGACGGTAAAGTTCTGCGAAAGCCTGAAATCTTCGGCGAAGCCGTAAAACGGCGGAGAGCGAAAATGCGGTTAAGAGATCTTCGTGCGAATGCACGAATCTCCAGCATTTTTGCTTGGAGCCCACTTCTTCGGAATTGTTAAGGGCGAGCAGCCCTTAACTCGTTGCGGGGAGAGTGGAGTCCAGAGGTAGGGAGGGGGGATTCGAAACACCCCTCCCTACCTCTGGCCCGCGCGGAGCGCAAAGCCATTTGACCAAAAGAAAAAACCAGTCCCGCGCCACCGGCGCGAGAACCAGCTCAAAGAAAAAACCAGCTCTGCCTCTGGCCCGCGCGGAGCGCAAAGCCATTTGACCGAAAGAGAAAACTGCCCCGCGCCACCAGCGCGAGAACCAGCTCAAAGAAAAAACCAGCCCCGCCTCTGGCCCGCGCGGAGCGCAAAGCCATTTGACCGAAAGAGAAAACTGACCCCGCGCTACCGGCGCGAAATGCCGCTCAAAAAGACCTGACGAAAACTATAGCTTCCCTGCGCGAACGCAATTTTTCAAAGTACAATAACAATTAAGGATTCATTATAATGTCAATGTTAAATCACTTTTTCGATTATAAACCCGAAGTTCTGGCGCTGGATGAAAAAGCCCTTGAGCTCTGCCAGCCCTACTTCAAGCAGATGGAGGACATCCGCGACTACAACCAGCTCAAGATGCTGAAAGCATTTGCGGACACCCAGATGTCCTCCACCGATATGCTGGGTACCACCGGTTACGGCCTGTGGGACACCGGCCGCGCCAAGCTCGAGCAGATCTTTGCCGAGGTGATGGGCGCCGAAGATGCACTGGTGCGCAGCCAGTTCCAGAGCGGCACCCACACGCTGGCCGTGGCCCTCTTTGGTTTGCTGCGGGCAGGCGATACCCTGCTGGCCGCCACGGGCCGTCCGTATGACACGCTGGAAGGTGTCATCGGTCTGGATGGCAAGGGCAAAGGCACCGGAACCCTGATGGATTACGGCATCAAGTACGACGAGGCCCCGCTGAAGGCCGACTTTACCCCGGACTATGAGCTCATCGCCCAGAAAGCCCCGGGCGCGAAGGTCTGCCACATCCAGCGCAGCCGCGGCTACCTGCAGCGCAACGCCTTCGACCTCGACACCATCCGCAAGGTGGCCGACACCGCCCGCGCCGCCAACCCCGACATCATCATCTTTGTGGACAACTGCTACGGCGAGTTTACCCAGAAGGAAGAACCCTGCCAGGCCGGTGCCGACCTCGTGGTGGGCAGCCTCATCAAGAACCCCGGCGGCGGCATCGCCCCCACCGGCGGCTATATCGCAGGCCGGAAAGACCTCGTGGAGCTCTGCGCCTACCGTCTGAACGCCCCCGGCCTCGGCAAGGAGCTGGGCTGCACCCTCGAGACGCCCCGCGATATGTATCTGGGCTTCTACTACGCCCCCGGCGTGGTCTGCGAGGCCATCAAGACGGCCATCTACGCCCAGTGCCTGCTGGAGCTGGTGGGCAAAAAGCCCATCCCTCGCTACTGCGAGGCCCACAACGACATCGTCACCTGCTTTGATGCCGGTACGGCGGACGCCCTCATCGGCTTCTGCCGGGGAGTTCAGGCCGCAAGCCCCGTGGACAGCTATGCCGCCCCGGAACCTTCTCCGGAACCGGGCTACACCGACGAGGTCATCATGGCCAGCGGCAGCTTTACCCAGGGCAGCACCATCGAGCTTTCCTGCGACGGCCCGCTGCGTGAGCCGTATACCTGCTACCTGCAGGGCGGCCTGAACTTCGCCGCCAGTCGCGCAGGCGTCCTGCTGGCTGTGCAGAATGCATATTTTAAGGACTGAACCTCTCAGTCACCTTCGGTGACAGCTCCCCTCTCGAGGGGAGACTAAGAGGTGGACCCCAACACGGAAATCTGCGTCACCTGCGGCGGCACCGAGGCCATGATGGCGGCTGTCCCCGGTTCGAGCTTCTTCAAAGAGCCGGTCAACCACCTCATCCAGATGCATTTTGCCCGCGGCACCGACGTGCTGGACGAGGCTGTGCGTCGTCTGGCAAAGCTGACGGAGCTGCTGAAATAACAAAGAAAGAGGACATCATGCGATTTTTTGCGTGATGTCCTCTTTGGCTATAAAGCGATGGATCTTATCAGCGGCCTTGCCCGCTCAGTCTGTAAGTAAGGGGAGCCGCAGCGTGAACATGCTGCCCTTGCCGACTTCACTTTGCAATGTGATCTCGCCGTGGTGGAGGTGGGCCAGCTCCTGCGCGATGGTCAGGCCGAGGCCGGTGGAGTCGTGCTTTTTGTCGGCGGTGGTATGGAAGTATCGGTCAAAGACAGCGCTCTGGTCTTCCGGCGCGATGCCGCAGCCGGTGTCCTGTACGCTGACGCAGGCCGTTTCGCCCTCGGTGCAGCAGCCCACATGGATGCTGCCCCCGGCGGGAGTATAGTGGATGGCGTTGGTGACAAGGTTCTGGATAATTTGCTGTAACCGCACGCTGTCGCCCCAGACGGGCAGAGGCGTGTCGGCGCTGACATGGAGTTCGACGCCCTTTTTGTCGGCCTCGCTCCGGCAGGCGGCGCAGACGGCGGCGGCTTCCTCGTTGAGGGCGGCGCGGTCTTCGTTGAGCAGGATCTGCTTCTGCTCGAGCTTTGCCGCGAGGAAGAGGTCTTCCGTCAGCCGCCGCAGGAATTCAATGCGCTGACGCAGAGCCGGAAGCAGGGCCGGAAGGGCCTCGGGGGCCGATCCCAGCGTTTCCAGCCCGCCGCTGACGGCGAAGAGAGGGCTGCGCAGGTCGTGGAAGATGTTGAGCATCATGCTCTTGCGGGCCTCGGTCTCGGCGGTCAGCTCTTTTGTCCGCTCTGCCACCCGGGCGTCCAGCTCCCGGGCCAGCTGCTCGGTGCGGTCGAAGAGGAGAGCAAACCTCCGGCAGACGAACACCATACAGCCGATGGCAAAGGGAAGGTCGTAGAGGCGGGAGCAGCGCAGCAGGTAGAAAGGGACAGACTCCACGAAAAGCGCGCTGTCCAGCCCGGGCATCAGCGCCCAGACCCGGAAGCCGGTGGTGACAGCACCGGGCAGGAGCATCAGAGCGGCACCCTCATAGTCTGCGTTCACGGCGGCCATTAAGTAGTAGAGACAGAGGCACATGCCCGCTACCAGCATCCCGACCCGCAGCGGGGGATAGCTGCTCGTGGACAGCGCAAAGAAGACGACGCATCCGGCGGCAAGCGCAAGGAACCCCCGCCCGGAGCGGGGCAGTTTTACCCCCAGCAGCCCTGCCGCCAGCAGTGCCGAGGCCAGCACAGTGAGGGAGAAGAAGGAGCGGAGGATGCGCTGGAGCAGACGGTTCCGGATGGCCGGGAAGAAGAAGACCATCAGCGCCCAGACGCTCATAATGACGAGGTAGAGCAGGAAGTACCCCAGCTCCGGCAGGTGCTTATAGTGGTAGAGCGCCAGCAGCACCATTCCCATGGTCACAAAGGCCGTCAGAGCGATGAGCTGAGTCATGGTGCGGAAGCGGAAGGCCCGGTCGGCGAAGGCGGAAGTCATCAGCCATGTCTGGGGGCTGCGGCCGCAGGTGAACACCAGCTCCACCGTCTCGCCGGGCGTGACGTCCAGTGCGTACAGCTCCCCCGAGCGCTCGAGGCTGGTGAGGCTCTCATGGGCCAGCGGCACCGCTGTGTTGGTGACGCAGAGGGTGAGGGATGGGATGTCTTCCCCCACAGTGAAAGTAAAGTGCCACTGGCCGGGGGCTTCCTGCCGCCAGCCGTCCAGCGCGATACCCTGGACGGCCTGCTGGGCTGTGAGCACACTGCCGCTGTGCAGATGCTCGAACTGTGCGTTGCCCCAGATACCGGCCAGCACGATGAAGGCCGTGAGCAGGGCGGAGAAAATCAGAATGGGCCATTTTTGCTTCATGGCGATGCCTCCCCTTGTAGATGTGCAAAAAATAAGGTATACTATAGTATATCAAATCGTGCGAAAAAAGGGGAGGGCTGACAGGATGATCCGCGTATTGTTGGTGGAAGATGACCCCGTGATCCGCGACACCACATGCTATTTTCTGAAAAGTCAGCAGAATTTTGAGGTGGTCTGTGCAGAGACGGGCGGCGACGCTTTGAGCCATGCGCGGGAAAAGTTCGATGTCATCCTGATGGACATCCTTCTCCCGGACACCAACGGCGTGGACCTCTGCCAGCGTCTGCGCAGCTGGCACCACTGCCCTATCATCTTCACATCCTGTCTGGACGATACCGACACCATCGTCCACGCGCTGGAAATGGGCGGCGACGACTTTCTGGCAAAGCCCTATAATAACAAGATCCTGCTGGCCCGCATCATGGCCAACATCCGCCGGGTGCAGATGGACGGCGCAGAGCCCAGCGTCAACGGCTACCACTGCTCGGCCTTCACGCTGGATGCCAACAGCCACAGCGTGGAGAAGGATGGCCGCAGCGTCCATCTGGCCGACATGGAATATCGCATCCTCACCCTCTTCGTCCGCTACCCGAACACCTTCTTCACGGCCAACGAGCTCTACCAGAAGATATGGGGCAAGGAAAGCCTCGGCGATGTGCGGACGGTGCAGGTACATATCCACAACCTCCGCAGCAAGATAGAGCCCGACCCGGCAAAGCCCGTCTACTTAAAAAATGTCTGGGGCAAGGGCTATGTCTTCCAGCCGGACGGCGGCAAGGTTTAAGAATCGTTTTGATGAGAGCGCCGACTTCTTAAGGAAACTTAAGCGGTCGGCGCTCTTTTTGGACTTGTTAAGCAAATAATTAACAAGAATGTCCAGAATTAAACGAAGAAATGGCTAGGATGTTTAAGGATTCTTAAAAGACAGACCCTTGAATTTGTGTTAAATTATTATCGAACGATGTGGGCGGCAGTGCAAGAAGGTCTGCCGCCGCACGGAGCTATGAGAAAGAATAGAGAAGAAGAAAAAGACAAGAAGAAAGGAACCACGCAAAATGAACAAGATCTCCCGTAAAGGTTTTCTGAAGATCGCTGCCGCAGCTGCCATGTCTGGTGTGACTGCCGGTGCTCTGGCTGCCTGCAACACTGCCAGCTCTTCCACTGCAGCTTCCTCCGGCGCAGCCGGTACCTACATCCCCGGCACCTATGAGGGTACTGCTGAGGGCATCTCTTCTACCGTCAAGGTCACCATGACCTTCTCCGACAGCGCCGTGACCGACGTTGTGGTGGACACCTCAGGCGAGACCGCTTCTTACGGCGCTGCTGCTGCCGACCAGCTGCGGGAGCAGCTGATGGCTGCAGGCTCTGCTGAGATCGACGGTGTTTCCGGCTCCACCATCACTTCCGACGCTGTCATGAAGGCTGCCAAGAGCTGTTACGCTCAGGCCAAGGGCGAGGCCACTGTGACCTCCGTCCAGCTGCCCACCGGCGACGAGACCGATTGGCTGGGCAAGGAGCCTGACATCGACGAGGCTGCCATCACCGAGACCGTGGACACCGACATCCTCATCGTCGGCGCTGGCAACGGCGGTATGGGCGCAGCTGCTTACGCTGCCGCTCACGGCCTGAACTTCCGCGTCATCGAGCAGAACGGCAACGTGCAGGATACCCGTCACTGGGTCGGCGCTGTGGACGGCTTCGGCGCACAGGCACAGGGCATCAAGATGGACCGTGCAAAGCTGCTGAGCGAGATCTCCCGCTACGCTTCCGGCAAGTGCGACCAGCGCGTTGTCAAGACCTGGATCAACGAGTCCGGGGAGATGATCGAGTTCATCCGTTCCATCATGGAAGACAAGTACGGTGTCAAGATGGTCTACACCTACGGCGATGAGGCGAAGTGGCCTGCCGAGAACGCCGAGCACAACACCGACTATATGTACCCCGAGATCGAGTACACCTATGACCGCAGCTCCGGCGCAGCCCGTAACGAGCTGCTGCTGGACTACATCCGGGAGCTGGGCTACGATGTTGACTTCAAGACCTCTCTGGCAAAGCTGGAGAAGGACTCCACTGGCCGCATCACCGGCATCATCGCCCAGAGCACCGAGGATGACCACTTCATCCGCTACAACGCCAACAAGGGCGTTCTGCTGGCCTGCGGCGGCTTCCCCGGCAACCCCTACATGATGGAGCAGCTGGACCCGCTGGGTACCTCCGTCACCACTGCCTGCTCCTACTCTCCGGCCGATAAGGGCTACGGCATCCGTGCCGCTGTCTGGGCCGGTGCAAACTTCGACAAGGAAGCTGCTCCCATGCTGTTCGACCGCGGCATCGTGGCTCCCGGCGTGGACGGCGGTTATGTGGCAAGCGACTCCGCTTTCGGCGGCAAGGCCTTCCCCGGCCCCATCCGCCAGTACAACCCCGGCACTCAGCCTTTCCTGAAGGTCAACCGCAACGGTGAGCGTTTCGCCAACGAGAGCAGCCCCTACAACGATATTGTTTACGCTGCTGCTCATCAGCCGGGCCGCGTCTACGCACAGATCTGCGACGCCAATATTCTGGAGGACGCAAAGCGCTTCCACACCATCGGCTGCTCTGCTCAGACCCGTGCCGGCGGCGAGAAGTATTTCCAGGGCAAGGTCGATGAGGCTGTTGCAGCCGGTACCCTGTTCGTCTGCGACACCATCGAGGAGCTGGCCGACAAGCTGGGCTTCACCGGTGAGGCCAAGGACACCTTCCTTGCTACCGTTGAGCGTTACAACGAGCTGTACGACAAGCAGAACGATGAGGACTTCGGTAAGCCCGCTTACCGTCTGAGCGCCATCCGCACCGCTCCCTTCTACGGCTGCTGGCTGGGTGCCTCTCTGCTGACCACCGAGCAGGGCATCGCCATCAACGACAAGGGTCAGGCTCTGGACAACGACAACAAGCCGATGCCCGGCCTGTATGTCACCGGCGATATGTCCGGCTCCTTCTTCGCCAACAACTATCCCTGCCTGATGGCAGGCGTGGCTATGGGCCGCACCCTGACCTACGCCATCAAGGCCATCAAGCAGATGGGCGGTCTGGAATAAGTTATCCCTCAGTGGACCCTGAGCGCATAAGATAAAAAGACACCGCAGAAGTGTGAAAGCTTCTGCGGTGTCTTTCTTTGTCGAAAACCCTCTATACACAAAACCACAAATGGCGGAAAAGTCTTAAAAACAGGCTCAGCACACGGCCCGATGGACGGGCAGCGGCTCCACGATGTCGGGATGGATGCCCTCACGGTAGTCGAGGTCGCCCTGGTCGAGGCCGCGCAGTAGCACTTCGGCGGTGGCGATGTTGGTAGAGATCGGCACACTGTGCATATCGCACAGCCGCAGCAGGTTCTGCTCGCTGCCGCTGCCCGTCTCGGCCTTGAGCGGGTCGCGGAAGAAGAGCACGAGGTCTACTTCGTCGCAGGCCACCCGGGCCGAGATCTGCTGGATGCCGCCCAGCTTCCCGGAGAGGTAGCAGTGTACGGGCAGGCCGGTGGCCTGCGCCAGCATCCGACCGGTGGTGCCGGTGGCAATGACTGTGTTGCGGGATAGGATGCCGCTGTAAGCTGTGCAGAACTGCAGCGCCAGCTCTTTGCGGGAATCATGTGCAAGAATAGCAATCGTCATAACGCTCTCTCCTTCATTCCAAGTATAGTGTTGTGAGTGGGCGGATATGCTCGGAAGAGTGGTCTCCGCAGTAAAACGGTCTGAAAAGTTGAAGTCTTGCGGAGAACAATTCTCAATAAACAGACTAAACAAGTGAGATTGTGTCGAATCACACCCTCATTCTAAATTTAACCCGCAGAAGGCCCGTCTGTCAAGAGGTTTGTTGTGATTTTTGCAAGACAAAATGGCAAAAGTATGACTATTACTTTGTGGAGAATGGAGAAAATTTGGATACAAGGAATTATTCTCAGATGTATTTGCAAAAATTTTTCAACCAAAAGTGTGCTTGAGAGAAAAACGGTCCATCTCGAGGAAACAAAAATACAGGCCGGGGCATTTGGCCCCGGCCTGTGGAGAAAATTTTTGCCACGGCGGTACTCTATCCCGGGAAAGATTGAAAATTACCGGGTCTGACCGTTGCCGTGAATGATGTACTTATAGCTGCACAGCTCGCCGAGGCCCATGGGTCCCCGGGCGTGGAGCTTCTGGGTGGAGATGCCCATCTCACAGCCAAGGCCGAACTCTCCGCCGTCGGTGAAGCGGGTGGAGCAGTTGACGTAGACAGCGGCACTGTCCACTGCCGCCGTGAAGAGGGCGGCGTGGGCGTCGGTCCGGGTCAGGATGGCTTCGCTGTGGCCGGTGGAGTGAGCCGCGATGTGGGCGATGGCTTCCTCCACGCTGTCCACGACTTTCACCGCAAGGATGTAGTCGAGGAACTCCGTGTCGAAATCCTTCGGCCCGGCGGGGGTGCCGGGGATGAGGGCGGCAGCGCGCTCGTCCAGCCGCAGTTCCACCGGGTGCAGACCCTTGGCGGTGCGGTCGGGGCCGAGGCGCTGGGCCAGCTTGGGCAGGAACTCGCTCGCAATGGCGCTGTGGACGAGGCAGACTTCCTCGGCGTTGCAGACGCTGGGGCGGCTGGCCTTGGCGTTCTCGATGATGTCCAGCGCTTTGGTCTGGTCGGCGGTGTCGTCCACGAAGATGTGGCAGATGCCGGTGCCGGTCTGGATGCAGGGGACTTTCGCGTTCTCGACGCAGGCACGGATGAGTCCGGCCCCGCCGCGCGGGATGAGCAGGTCCACATAGCCGACGGCGGTCATCAGGGCGTTGGCCGAGGCATGGGTGGTGTCCTCAATGAGGCAGACTGCCGTCTCGGGCAGACCTGCTGCCCGCAGACCCTGCCGCAAGGTGGTCACGATGGCGTTGGCCGAGCGCCACGCCTCTTTGCCGCAGCGGAGGATGCAGGCATTGCCGCTCTTGATGGCGAGGGCGGCGGCGTCGCTGGTGACGTTGGGGCGGCTCTCATAGATGATGGCGATGACGCCCATCGGCACGGCGGTCTTCTCGATGACGAGGCCGTTGGGACGCTCGATGCGGCTCAGCACCCGGCCCACCGGGTCGGGCAGGGCGGCAACGTCCCGGATGCCCTTGGCCATGGCCTCGATGCGCTGGGGCGTCAGGGCGAGGCGGTCCAGCATGACATCGCTGATGCGGCCCTTGGCGGCGGCCATGTCCTCGGCGTTGGCGGCGAGGATGGCGTCCATGGACTCCGGTGCGCAGAGGGCATCAGCCATCCCGAGAAGGGCAGAATCACGGGTGCCGCTGTCCGAAAGGGCAACGGCAGTCTTGGCCCCGCGGGCGGCTTCCAGAATTTCCTGTGTGGTCATGTTATGCCTCCTGTCTGTGGGCCGCAAAGCGGGTGCCTGCGGCACGGCCCTCGGCGATGTCATAGAGCAGCTCGGGGTGGGCGCCGTTCGCAATGACCATGTCAGCTCCGCTGGAGGTCACCATCCGGGCGGCCCGGAGTTTGGTGGACATTCCGCCGGTACCCAGCGCCGAGCCGGCTCCGTCGGCCAGCGCCATCACCTCGGGCGTGATGTCCTCCACCAGCGGGATGAGCTTTGCGTCCGGGTGGGTGTGGGGGTTGGCAGTGTAGAGGCCGTCGATGTCGCTCAGCAGCACCAGCAGATCGGCCTTGATGCAGCAGGTGACGATGGCGGCGAGGGTGTCATTGTCGCCGATGGAGGTGATCTCGTCGGTGGCGACGGTGTCGTTCTCGTTGATGATGGGCAGTGCGCCCAGTTCCAGCAGACGGGTGAGGGTGTTCTGGATGTTCTCGCGTCGGCTGGCGTGCTCGATGTCCACGCCGGTGAGCAAGATCTGCGCCACAGTGTGGTCGTAGGCGCTGAACAGCCGGTCGTAGGTGTACATCAGCTCACACTGACCTACAGCGGCACAAGCCTGCTTGGAGGACATATCGGTAGGGCGGGCGGAAAGCGACAGCTTGCCCACACCCATGCCGATGGCACCCGACGACACGAGGATGACCTCATGTCCGGCGTTCTTCAAATCGCTGAGCACTTTCACCAGCTCTTCGGTGTGGCGGATGTTCAGCCGCCCGGTGGAGTGGGCCAGTGTGGAGGTGCCGACTTTGACTACGATGCGCATAGATCAACCCTTTCCCATCTCTTTTGTCTTGTTGTAGGAGGCGATGACGGCGTCCATCACCGCGCCCCGCAGGCCCTTTTCTTCCAGCACCCGCACGCCCTGGATGGTGCTGCCGCCGGGGCTGCACACGGCGTCCTTGAGAGCGCCGGGGTGCTGGCCGCTCTCAAGCACCAGCTTCGCACTGCCCAGGACCATCTGGGCGGCGTACTCCTGCGCCTTGGCACGGGGCAGGCCGCAGGCCACGCCGCCGTCGGCCAGCGCCTCGATGAACTGGTACACCCAGGCCGGGCCGCAGCCGGACACGCAGCTGGCCGCGTCGATGAGGCTTTCCGGTACAGCATCCAGCCGCCCGGCGGGGGCCATCAGCTTCAGGAACTCGGCCTCTTCCTCGGCGGTGACGTTGGAGGTGCAGTACTGGATCATACCGGCCCCCACCGCAGCGGGCGTGTTGGGCATGATGCGGATGACGGGGCAGTCGCTGCCTGCCATCTCCTGAATGCGGGCGATGGGCAGGCCCGCCGCCATGCTGCACAGCACGAAGCGGCTGGGCCGTTCGGCCAGCGTGAAGCGGAGCGGTGCCAGCAGCTCCTCCATCATCTGGGGCTTGACGGCTAAGAAGATGAGGTCGCAGCGGCCTGCCACCTCGTCGTTGATGGTGGTGTTGCAGCCCAGCTCAGCGGCCAGAGCCTCTGCCTTGGCGGCGGTGCGGTTGGCCAGCCAGACGTTCTGCGGGTCTGCCGCTTTGCAGACAGCCCGGGCGATGGCTCCGCCCATGTTGCCGCAGCCCAAAAATCCGATGGTATTCAGCATAAGAAAAACCTCTTTCCCAATCAAAAGAACAGGGGAGATGCCTCCTCTGTGTCTCCATTGTAAGCAGGGCCGGGGGAGAAATCAAGAGGAGAGCCGGAAAATGTCAAAGCTTTTCGGAAAGCTCCTGATCGACGCGCTGCGGCGGCGCAGGCTTTTTTGCTGTCCGAATCTTAAGAAAACATAAAAAGTTCATGAAAAAGTCGAAAAAGGTGCTTGCACCTGCACGGGCGGATGAGGTATCATAATAGATAGAAGTTGGGAAACTCCGCACAGAACGGGGCAAACGCGAAAGGATGGGCATTCTCGTGGCACAGACGACAAAACGCGCGCTGGAAGCATCGCTCAAAAAGCTGCTGCTCCGCAAGCCGCTGAATAAGATAACGATAAACGACATTACCGAGGACTGCGGCGTGAACCGCATGACCTTTTACTACCATTTCAAGGATATTTACGATTTGGTGGACTGGATCCTGGTGGAGGATGCCACAGAGGCACTGGAAGGCCATCAGGACTTTGAGACGTGGAGCGACGCCTTCCGCGATATGCTGGAAAAGGTGCAGGCCAACCGGGTGCTGGTGCTGAATGTCTACCGCTCCATCAGCCGGGAACAGGTGGAGCAGTACCTCTATAAAATGCTTGACCCTCTGCTGCGGATGTTTGTAGAGCGTGAAAACATCCCGGTGCAGGAAGAGGACAAGCAGTTCATCATTGATTTTTATAAGTATGGCTTTGTGGGCATGGTGCTGGAATGGATACGCCGCGATATGAAGACCGAACCGGCCATCATGGCCGAACGGCTCAACACCATGATGCACGGGGATCTGAAGCGGGCGCTGCTGCGCTTCAGCACCGACGGCAGAGCATCAAAAATCGACGAATGATAAAAATTTGAACAAGCAGAGCAGGATGATAGAAAAACTATCACCCTGCTCTGCTTGTTTATAGAACCTTTGTCGGAAAAATGTTAAAGTATTGTTAAAACAAAGGGCTGGCAAAGACCCACATAAGGAGGCAGACTTTTATGAGTATCGCGTTGGAGCCGTTGAGCCATAAGGTACAGCGTGCCGCTGTCGGAACGATGGTGGATGTGGCACTGGCTCATGTCAGAAAAGACCGTCAGAAGGTGTTTGCCGAGATGGTGGACGTCGCAAAGCAGTTCTATGGCGACTCGTTCAGCGAGGAGACGTATGAGCACGCCCGCGCAGTGCTGACCGATGCGGACAGCAAGTGGTCAAAGCTCATCAACTGTGTGCTCGACCAGACCGCGCCCAGCGTGGCACGCACCACGGCGCTCAACCTTGGCTATGAGGCGTTCTTCCGGGGGACAAAGACCATCCGCGAGAACCGCACAAAGTACCACTGCAATATCCCGTGGCTGATCCTGTTCGACCCCACTTCGGCTTGCAATATGCACTGCGTGGGATGCTGGGCGGGCGAGTACGGCCACAAAAACAACCTCAGCTTTGAGGATATGGACAAGATCATCACCGAGGGCAAGGAGCTGGGGGTCTATCTCTATATGCTCACCGGCGGCGAGCCTCTGGTGCGGAAGGCGGATATTCTCCGTCTGGCAAAAAAGCACAACGACGTGCAGTTTGCGATCTACACGAACTCGACCCTCATCGATGAGCCGTTCTGTGAAGAGGTCGTAAAACTGGGCAATATCGCCTTCATGCTCTCGATCGAGGGAACTCCCTCTACCAATGATGCCCGGCGGGGCGACGGCCACTATGCCGCTGTCATGAATGCGATGGACTTGCTCAAGGCCCACGGGATCCTTTTTGGCACCTCCATCTGCTATACCAGAGACAATCTCGAAGCCGTCACCAGCGACCACTTTATGCGGATGCTCTGCGACAAGGGCGCGCACTTCGGGTTCTACTTCCATTATATGCCGGTAGGCAACGAGGCTGCGCCGGAGCTGATGCCCACGCCTGCTCAGCGCAAGTACATGATCGAGCGCATCCGGTATCTCCGCTCAGAAAAGAGCGATATTCCGTTCTATCCGATGGACTTCCAGAACGATGGCGAGTTTGTGGGCGGATGCATCGCAGGCGGACGAAACTATTTCCATATCAACTCGGCGGGCGATGCAGAGCCGTGCGTCTTCATCCACTACTCCAACGCCAACATCCACGACAGCAGCATCCTCGATATTCTCCGCAGCCCGCTCTTCATGGCCTACCACAACGGCCAGCCCTTCAATAAAAACCACCTGCGTCCCTGCCCGATGCTGGAAAACCCCGAGCTTCTGCGCCAGATGGTGCATGACACCGGTGCTCACAGCACCGACTTGCAGTCGCCCGAGAGCGTAGACCATCTCTGCGACAAATGCGGTGCATATGCTGCCGACTGGCAGCCTGTGGCCGACGAGATCTGGTCGCATGTCACCCTCAGGGAGAGCCGGTACGAGAATTACAAGGACTGGGAACCGGCACATTCCACTGCTCACGCGAAATGACTTTATCGGTCTTTCAAAGATAAAATTGCGCAGAAAAGCCCCCATCTTCACCGGCTGAGGCAGCCGGGAGGATGGGGGCTTTATCTTGTTATTTTATTCTTCGCCGGAATCAATGACGATTTCGTTTTCCGTTTCTTCATCTTCCGCAGGTGCGGGAGCCGGGTCGCTGGGATCGCCGAACTCGTCGTGGTAGACGGTCATCTGGTCGAGCTGGCCGTTGCGGCGCAGGCCGTGGAAGACCAGCTTCTTGATGACGTCATAGATGACGGCAAACAGCGGCACACCCACGATCATGCCCACGAAGCCCCACAGACCGCCGAACAGCAGGATGGAGAAGAGCACCCAGAAGCTCGAAAGGCCGGTGGTGTTGCCCAGGATCTTCGGGCCGATGACGTTGCCGTCCAGCTGCTGGAGCACCAGAACGAACAGCACGAACCAGAGGGCCTTGATGGGACTCTGGATGAGGATGAGCAGCGTTGCAGGCACGGCACCGATGAAGGGACCGAAGAAGGGGATGACGTTGGTGACGCCGATGATGACCGACACCAGCAGTGCGCTCGGGAACTTGAAGATGATGCAGGCGAAGTAGCAGAGCACACCAATGATGGCGGAGTCCATGATCTTGCCGTTGATGAAGCCGCCGAACATCTTGTCTGCGTAGAGGACTTCCTCTTGGATGAGCTGCGCCCAGTGGGGCTTGACGACGCTGTAGAGGATCATCTTGGCCTGTTTGGCGAACTTTTTGCGGCTGGCCAGCAGGTAAACGGCGACGATAAGGCCGATGAGCAGATTCTTGAACCAGGTCACCACACTCATGACGCCGACGCCCACACCGCTCAGGATGCCTTGTATATTCTGCAGCGAGGGGAGCAGGGTGGTGCGCAGAGTGGTCAGATTGTCAGCAATGGCATCGTAGGCATTGTTGAAATAGCCCATCAGTGTCTCATTATCCAAGAAGACTTCCTGTGTGTTCACCCACCGCATGAACCGGGTGATGCTGGTCTGCGCGGTGTAGTAGAGGGAGGTGACGCTTGTGATGAGCTGCGGCACCACCATCATCACGAGGGCGTAGACCACCAGCACACCGAACAGCAGCGTCGCCGCAATGGCAAGCATATTGGCCATGCTGTGGAGCTTTTCGGGGAAGATGCGGTGCAGAAAGCCCTCAATGGTGTTGCACACCGGCTTGAGCAGATAGGCGATGACGGCACCGTAGATGAAGGGCATCAGGATGCCGGTCACCTTGGAGACCGCGTCGCCGAACCCGTCGAAGCGGTAGATGAAGAAGAAGAACAGGATACTTAGACTTATCGCACCAAAGCCCGCGAGCATTCCGTAGAGATAGGGCTTGATGTGCGGCTTTTTGTCCATCATGTGTGACTCCATTCCTGCCGCAGACGGCAGGAGCCGGTACGGCGATGTTTAGATTTTGTTGCTGCGGCGCCAGATGTGCATCTTCTCGGCCTCTTTGATGAGCTCCTCGCGGAAGTCGGGGTGTGCCACATTGATGAGGGCTTCGGCCTTCTCCCAGGTGGTCAGACCCTTGAGGTTGACGCAGCCGTATTCGGTGCAGAGGTAATGCAGATTGGCGCGGGTATCGGTGATGATGCTGCCGTTTTCCAGCGTGGGACGGATGCGGCTCTCGAGCTGACCGGTCTTCTTATTAAAGAAGGTAGAGGACAGGCAGATGAAGCTCTTGCCACCCTTGGAAAGGTATGCGCCCAGCACGAAGTCCAGCTGGCCGCCTGCACCGGAAATGTGCTTGACGCCGGCGCTCTCCGCATTCACCTGGCCGAACAGGTCGATGTCCACCGCATTGTTGATGGAGACGAAGTTGTCCAGCGCGGAGATGCTGCGGATGTCGTTGGTGTAATCGACGGGAGCAGACATGCACTCGGGGTTGTCGTTGAGGTAGTCGTACATCTTCTGGGTGCCGGCACCGAAGGCGTAGACCTGACGGCCCTTGTCCAGCTGCTTGTGTGCGCCGGTGATCTTCCCGGCCTTGGCGATGTCCACGAAAGCGTCAACATACATCTCGGTGTGGACGCCCAGGTCCTTCAGATCGCTCTGGGCGATGAGGCTGCCGATGGCGTTGGGCATACCGCCGATGCCCAGCTGCAGGCAGGCACCGTCGGGGATCTGCGGCACGACGAGGTTTGCGACCTTCAGATCGACCTCAGAGGCGGGGCCGGCAGCGGCCATCTGGCCGATGGGCGGATTGTCGCCCTCCACGATGCCGGTGACCTGGGAGATATGGACACAGTTCTCCATACCGCCGAGGCAGCGGGGCATATTGGTGTTGACCTCCACGATGATCTTCCTGGCCTTCTCACAGACGGCACCCAGATGGGAAGCGCTGGGGCCGAAGTTGAAGTAACCGTGCTCGTCCATCGGAGTCACCTGGAAGACGGCGATGTCCAGCGGGTCGGGACTCTCGCGGTAGTAGCGGGGCAGCTCCGAATAGCGGATGGGGGAGTAGAACGAGAAGCCCTGTGCGATGGCTTTGCGCTCGATGCCGCCCATGTGCCAGCTGTTCCAGGTCATGTGGGCAGCGGGGTCGTCGATCTGGAAGATCTCAGGCACCCACATCAGGATGCCGCCGCGGAAATTGACGTTCTCCAGTTCGGGCAGGCGCTTGGCAAGGGCGGCGTCCACGGCCACGGGGGTGTTGACGCACCAGCCGTAATCCACCCAGTCGCCGCTCTTGACCAGAGAAGCAGCCTGCTCGGCAGTCATCTTTTTCTGGGCATACATTTCCATGAAATCCATTATAAACCATCCTCTCCTTTAAGAACATAAAAGAATTGTAAATTTATTATTCACAATTCTACGGGACAAAATCTTAGCCGGAAATTTACCGTTTCTTTCCAGTCCGGACACTGTCTTATCACAACCCGGCGGTATCCTTGGGGTCGGCAGGGCAGAAGCCTCCGGCAGCGGCACACCTGCACAGCTTAGTTATAACATTAACAAACATTATAATCAAGTCTTCTTCCGAGAAAAAATGCCTCACAGGACAATTTGACTAAATTTCTTAGGTATTTGTGGCGATTGTTTGGTATAGCAAAAACAATTTTTTTCGAAAAAGTACTTGATAAAATTTTGACGATATGGTTTACTAAGGGTGTACCAAAATAATGCGCCCCAGTGCGACGTTGATTGACTAAAAATTAACGATATTGCGATGGCGATGCGGTCTGGTACTTGAAGCAGAAACTGAAAAGTGCTATCATGGCAACACCAAATGCGCTTTTCCAAAGCGCGCAAATAAAGGAGACCATACTGATGGCAACAGCAGTTTACCCTGGGTCCTTCGACCCGGTCACGAGAGGACATCTCGACATCATCAAGCGAGCTGCAAAGATAAACGACCGGCTCATTGTGGCAGTGCTCATCAACAGCGCAAAGAACCCACTGTTCACCGTAGAAGAACGGGTGGCGCTGCTGCGGGAGTGCTGCAAGGACATCCCGAATGTGACGGTGGAAAGCTTCGACGGCCTGACCGTGGAGTTCGCCAAGAAGCGCCACGCTTCGGTGATGGTGCGGGGCCTGCGGGCGGTGACGGATTTCGAAAACGAGATACAGCTTGCCCAGACGAACCACGCACTGATGCCCGGCATCGAGACGATGTTCCTTGCCACCAGCATCAAGTGGAGCTACCTTTCCTCCACCATCGTCAAGGAGGCTGCCCGCTACGGCAGCAACATCTCCAAGTTCGTGACGCCCAACGTAGAGGATGCCATCCACGCCAAAGTGGAGCAGCTCCGGGCGGAAGGAAAGACGATCTGATACCTTTTATAATGCAGAAAGGCCCTCGGGCTTTTTGATAAATAGTTTTACGAAACCCCGAAACAGATAAATTCAGGAGGCTATTAACATGAAGAAAATTGTTATCGCATCTGCTTGCCGTACCGCTATTGGTAAGTTTGGCGGCACCCTGGCAAACGTCCCTGCTGCAGAGCTGGGCTCCATCGTCATCAAGGAGGCCCTGAACCGTGCTAACGTGAAACCCGAGCAGGTCGATCATGTTTACATGGGCTGCGTCATCCAGGCTGGTCTGGGCCAGAACGTCGCTCGTCAGGCTTCCCTGAAGGCTGGCCTGCCCATCGAGACTCCTGCTGTCACCGTCAACGTGGTCTGCGGCTCCGGTCTGAACTGCGTGAACATGGCTGCTCAGATGATCGAGGCCGGCGATGCTGACATCGTGGTCGCAGGCGGCATGGAGAACATGGATATGGCTCCCTTCGCACTGCAGAAGGCTCGTTACGGCTACCGCATGGGCGCTCCCATGGGCAAGAGCGAGATCGTGGATACCATGGTCAACGATGCTCTGTGGGATGCCTGCGGCTTCAACAAGCACATGGGCATGACCGCTGAGAACGTCTGCACCAACGAGACCTATCAGAAGAAGTACGGCTACAGCCCCATCACCCGCGAGATGCTGGATGATTTCGCTTACCACAGCCAGCTGAAGGCTGACAAGGCCATCAAGGACGGCGCTTTCAAGGATGAGATCGTTCCTGTTGTCATCAAGGGCAAGAAGGGCGATACCGTGTTCGATACCGATGAAGGCCCCCGTCTGAGCGCTCCCGAAGTGCTGGCAAAGCTGAAGCCCGCCTTCACCAAGGACGGCATCGTCACCGCTGCAAACTCCTCCGCTATCAACGATGGCGCTGCTGCTCTGGTCATCATGAGCGAAGAGAAGGCCAAGGAGCTGGGCGTGAAGCCTCTGGCTACCTGGGTCGCAGGTGCTCTGGCAGGCGTCGAGCCTGAGGTCATGGGTCTTGGCCCCATCGCTGCTACCAAGAAGGTCATGGCTAAGACCGGCCTGACCGTTGCTGATATGGACCTGGTCGAGGCCAACGAGGCATTCGCAGCACAGTCCATCGCAGTCGGCGAGGCTCTGGGCTTCGATAAGGACAAGCTGAACGTCAACGGCGGCGCAATCGCTCTGGGCCACCCGGTCGGCGCTTCCGGTGCTCGTATCCTCGTCACCCTGCTGTACGCTATGAAGCATCGTGGTGCTCACAAGGGTCTGGCTACCCTGTGCATCGGCGGCGGCATGGGCTGCGCAACCATCGTCGAGATGGACTGATTTCCCTTTGAAGGGTCACTCCGGATATTGATACAGCCCGGACAGTGGGCGAGACCGGAGACTTGCCCCTTGTCCGGGGGCTGTTTTGAATAAGATATAACCTGAATGGAGGTTTTCACAATGGCATTTGTAAAAACCGAGGTGCAGGGCGCAGTCGAGATCATCACCATCGACCGCCCGAAGGCACTGAACGCCCTGAACCCCGAAGTCCTGGCAGACCTGAAGGCTGCTTTTGAGGCAGTTGACCAGTCCGCCATCCGCTGCATCGTCCTGACCGGCGAAGGCGACAAGAGCTTCGTGGCAGGCGCTGACATCGGCTCCATGAGCACCATGACCAAGGCCGAGGGCGAGGCTTTCGGCAAACTGGGCAATGATGTGTTCCTGATGGTCGAGAGCTTCCCCATCCCCGTCATCGCAGCCGTCAACGGCTTTGCACTGGGCGGCGGCAATGAGCTGGCTATGAGCTGCGACATCCGCATCTGCTCCGACAACGCTGTGTTTGGTCAGCCGGAAGTCGGTCTGGGCATCACCCCGGGCTTCGGCGGCACCCAGCGTCTGGCACGTCTGGTCGGCATGGGCATGGCAAAGCAGCTGGTCTACTCTGCACTGAACATCAAGGCTGACGAGGCCTATCGCATCGGCCTGGTCAACGCAGTGTATCCGCAGGCTGAGCTGATGGAGAATGTCCTGAAGCTGGCCAACAAGATCGCCAAGAACGCTCCCATCGCCGTGCGCAACTGCAAGAAGGCGATCAACGACGGCATCAGCCTCCCCATCGAGAAGGCTGTCGAAGTCGAAGAGAAGCTGTTCGGCGACTGCTTCGAGACCCACGATCAGGTGGAGGGCATGAGCTGCTTCCTGTCCCGTGAGAAGCCGAAGCCCAAGGCAGTGTTCACCAACAACTAAACTAAACCATAACGCCTCTGCAGCGCCTCCCCGGGAAGGGGAGGCACGGAGAGGCACTACATTCAGAAGATATAATAAAGGAGAGATTTCCCATGAAGATCGGTGTTATCGGTGCTGGCACTATGGGCCAGGGCATCGCAAAGGCATTTGCTCAGGTCGAGGGCAACACGGTTGCTCTGTGTGACATCAAGCAGGAGTGGGCCGAGAATGGTCTGGCAAAGATCAAGAAGGGCTATGAGAAGCTGGTCGCTAAGGGCAAGATGACTCAGGAAAAGGCTGACGCTATCGTCGCTGCTATCACCCCGGGCCTGAAGGAAGACCTGTGCGCTGACTGCGACCTCGTCGTTGAGGCTGCTTTCGAGGATATGAAGGTCAAGCAGACCACTTTCGGCGAGCTGGATAAGATCTGCAAGCCCGAGTGCATCTTCGCTTCCAACACCTCTTCTCTGTCCATCACCGAGATCGGCAAGGGTGTGAGCCGTCCTCTGGTCGGTATGCACTTCTTCAACCCCGCAGACCGCATGAAGCTCATCGAGGTCATCGCTGGCTGCAACACTCCCGCTGAGACTGTCGAGAAGATCAAGGAGATATCCGTTGCCATCGGCAAGCAGCCGGTCCAGGTCAACGAGGCTGCCGGCTTCGTCGTCAACCGCATCCTGATCCCGATGATCAACGAGGCTGCCTTCATCAAGATGGAGGGCGTTTCCAACATCGCCGGCATCGACACCGCTATGAAGCTGGGCGCCAACCACCCGATGGGTCCCCTGGAGTTGGGCGACTTCATCGGCCTGGACATCTGCCTCGCCATTATGGACGTCCTGTACAAGGAGACCGGCGACAGCAAGTATCGTGCATGCCCGCTCATCCGTAAGATGGTCCGCGGCGGCAACCTGGGTTGCAAGTCTGGCAAGGGCTTCTACGTTTACAACGCAGACCGCACCAAGACCCCTGTCGACGAGCTGTAAATTAGTTTGAAATTTCTCTCGGTCGTCCCGAAGAAAACGGCCGGGAGGAATTTGTTTGCACAGGACATGAGTGTAGCTGCCCTGTGCTGAAAGAAAAACATCCGTTAGGAGGATATAGCGATGGATTTTACTCTGTCCAAGCAGCAGCAGATGGTGCAGAAGATGTACCGCGAGTTTGCTGAAAACGAAGTCAAGCCTCTGGCAAAGAAAGTCGATGCCGAAGAGTATTTCCCCAAGGAGACCGTCGAGAAGATGGGCAAGCTGGGCATGATGGGCATTTACTTCCCCACCTCCGTTGGCGGTGCAGGCGGCGACGTCCTGTCCTACGTCATGGCTGTTGAGGAGCTGAGCAAGGTCTGCGGCACCACTGGTGTTATCGTTTCCGCACACACCAGCCTGTGCGCAGCGCCTATTTATGAGAACGGCACTCCCGAGCAGAAGGAAAAGTATCTGCCCAAGCTGTGCAGCGGCGAGTGGCTGGGTGCTTTCGGTCTGACCGAGCCGGGCGCTGGTACTGACGCTCAGGGCCAGCAGACCACTGCTGTGGAAGATGGCGATTACTGGGTGCTGAACGGCTCCAAGATCTTCATCACCAACGCAGGCTACGCTGACGTGTTCATCGTCATCGCTGTTACCGATAAGGTCCTCGACAAGAAGGGCCGTCCCACCAAGCTGTGCTCCGCCTTCATCGTGGAGCGTACCGACCCGGGCTTCTCCGTCGGCAAGGCTGAGGATAAGATGGGCATCCGTGGTTCTTCTACCTGCGAGCTGATCTTTGAGGACTGCCGCATCCCGAAGGACCGTATGCTGGGCGTGCGCGGCAAGGGCTTCCAGCTGGCTATGGCTACTCTGGACGGCGGCCGTATCGGTATCGCTTCCCAGGCTCTGGGCATCGCCGAGGGCGCTCTGCAGGAGACCGTCGCTTACGTCAAGGAGCGCAAGCAGTTCGGCCGCAGCATCTCCGCTTTCCAGAACACCCAGTTCGAGCTGGCCGAGATGAAGGCCCGTATCGAGGCTGCAAAGTATCTGGTCTACGCTGCCGCTCTGAAGAAGCAGGAAGCTATGAATGGTGCAAAGGTCCGCTACAGCGTCGAGGCTGCTCAGGCTAAGCTCATCGCAGCCCGCACCGCAAGCGACGTGACCCGCCGCTGCCTGCAGCTGTTCGGTGGCTACGGCTACACCCGTGACTACCCCATCGAGCGCATGATGCGTGATGCCAAGATCACTGAGATCTACGAGGGCACCAGCGAAGTGCAGATGATGGTCATTTCCGGCGCGCTGCTGAAGTAAGGGAGGCAAGATTTACAATGAAAGCAATCGTTTGTGTAAAGCAGGTTCCTGATACCTCCGGTAAGGTGGCTGTCAAGGCGGATGGTACTCTGGACCGTGCCTCTATGGCAACCATCACCAACCCCGATGACCTGAACGCTCTGGAGGCCGCTCTGAAGCTGAAGGACGAGACCGGCTGCGAAGTCGTTGTCGTCACCATGGGTCCCCCGCCGGCCGAGGGTATGCTCCGTGAGCTGCTGGCCCGCGGCGCTGATAAGGCTGTTCTGGTCTCTGGCCGTGAGTTCGGTGGTTCTGATACCTTTGCGACCAGCCAGATCCTCGCTGCTGCTGTCAATAAGATCGGTGTCGGCCCCGAGGACGTCGTGTTCTGCGGCCGTCAGGCAATCGACGGTGATACCGCACAGGTCGGTCCTCAGATCGCTGAGAAGCTGCACCTGCCTCAGGTGACCTATGTTGCTGACATCCAGAAGGATGGCAACAGCCTCACGGTCAAGCGTATGCTGGAAGACGGCTACATGATGGTCAAGGTGCAGACTCCCTGCCTGCTGACCTGCATCAAGGAGCTGAATCAGCCCCGCTACATGAGCGTCAACGGCATCTTCACCTGCTACGACAAGCCGATGGAAGTGTTCGATTACAACGCTCTGAAGGACGATCCGCTGATCGAGGTCGATACCATCGGTCTGAAGGGTTCTCCGACGAACGTCTTCAAGTCCTTCACTCCTCCGCAGAAGGGCGCAGGCACTATGCTGACTGGCGACGATACCGCTGCACAGCTGGCTGGTATCCTGGCCAAGAAGCACCTGATCTGATGAAAGGAGCATAGGATTACAATGGCTGATTTTAACGAATACAAGGGCGTCTGGGTCTTCTGCGAGCAGCGCCAGGGCGCACTGATGTCCACTGATTTTGAGCTGGTCAGCGAGGCCCGCAAGCTGGCTGATGAGCTGGGCTGCGAAGTCACCGGCCTGCTGCTCGGCGACAACGTCGAAGGCATTGCAAAAGAGCTGGGCGGCTATGGTGCCGATAAGGTCATGGTCTGCGACAGCCCGCTGCTGAAGGATTATACCACTGACGCATACGCCAAGGTCGTCTGCGACATGGTCAACGAGTACAAGCCTGAGGTCCTGCTGATCGGTGCTACCAACATCGGCCGCGACCTTGGCCCCCGCTGCGCAGCTCGTCTGCACACCGGTCTGACCGCTGATGCTACCCATCTGGACATCGACACTGCAAAGTATGTCGAGTTCCTGAAGGAGAGCTCCACCATCGACCTGTCCAAGCAGAAGTTCGATTACGAGGACCGCAACCTGAAGATGACCCGTCCTGCTTTTGGCGGCCATCTGATGGCTACCATCATCTGCCCCCGTTTCCGTCCTCAGATGTCTACCGTCCGTCCCGGCGTCATGAAGAAGGCTCCCTTCGATCAGGCCAAGGCCGATGCCTGCCAGATCGTGAAGCCCGCATTCAGCCTGACCGCTGACGACATCAAGACCGAGGTCCTGAGCGTTGAGAAGGCAGCTGAGAAGCTGGTCGACCTCATCGGTGCAGACGTCATCGTCTCTGTTGGCCGTGGTATCAGCAAGGACGTCAACAAGGGCATCGAGCTGGCTGAGCAGCTGGCTGCAGCTCTGGGCGGCGGCGTTGTCGGCGCATCCCGTGCCGTCACCGATGCCGGCTGGATGACCGCTGATCATCAGGTCGGTCAGACCGGTAAGACCGTCCATCCCAAGATCTATGTGGCTCTGGGCATCTCCGGCGCTATCCAGCACACCGCAGGTATGCAGGATTCCGAGTGCATCATTGCCGTCAACAAGAATGAGTCCGCCCCCATCTTCGGTGTGGCTGACTACGGCATCGTGGGCGACCTGTTCAAGGTCGTTCCCGAACTCATCAAGCAGGTCGAGGCAGCAAAGGCTGCTCAGTGATCAGCTGAGAAATAAGGTCCAGGAGGGCAGCTCGAGAGAGCTGCCCTCTTTTTGTATTTTACTTTTATAAATAAGAAAGAAAACTCTATGATTTTCCCCATTGACAGGAAAGAAGAAATATGGTATATTCTATCCAGCGAGATGAAGGTGCTCAGGCACTGGAAAATTACTTGAACGTGATCGACTCAAAAAAGAGTTTGCGAATAGAATATTTAGCAAAGCAGTTGAAAAGCTGTGACGCAAAGCTAAAGGGCCTGTAAAATGGTAGCCAGTTGCATTTTTAAGGAATTGCCTTTACTTTGTTTTTGAGTATCGTGATTCCTTTTTTTAGTCGCCGGAACAGTTCATGTGATGATGTCTCTCGAACCCCCACAGATGAGCAGGAAACATCTGTGGGGGTTTTATTTTTGTCTACGGTGTCGGGATGCCTTACGCGAAGAATCCAAGAGGATGAAACGGATTTGAGTCAGCGCGAAAAAACCTGAAAAAACTTGCAAAAAAGTGTTGACATCCGGCCCGGCATATGGTATTATACTTGAGCGCCAAGCGCTGAGACAAAAGAATGACTTCTGAGTCCCAGCTGGAAGTAAAGCGAAAAGAACCAATAGACGTCCGAAAGTTCCGGCCAGCGCCGAGAAACCGAGAACGCTCCAAGTTCGATAAGAAACGAAAAACTTCGAAAAAAGAGCTTGACAAAAAATCACTTCTGTGATAAAATAAACAAGCTGTCAGCCGCTTGGCTGAGGCGCTACAGGACCTTGAAAATTGAACAATATCGAAAAACTTGTAACGGAACCTATTTTCGTGTTGGAAAAACACGTTAAACA
>ENA-UESP01000080-UESP01000080.1-human-gut-metagenome-genome-assembly--contig:-NODE-80-length-73902-cov-9.336390_pt1 | contig 73902 bp, 64 predicted proteins | sample MGYA00243003_ERZ508004 | MGnify/ENA primary metagenome ERZ508004 (study PRJEB26167, sample SAMN06115443) | human gut metagenome | host: Homo sapiens | place: China:Henan | collected 2015-07-29 | study...
TGCGCGGTTCCCAACCCGTAGGAATGTCTACCGGGAGGACTGCCGCTAAAATAGAAAATCCGAACCTTTTCTCGATAAGAGAAGGGTTCGGATTTTTTGTTTTCTAATGAATGCTGGACATTACCGCTTTTTTGCGCTGGTGATGTCCGGCATTTTTTAGTGTTGGCCGATCAATTTTAATGGAATCTTTATACTTCTACAATTTTCTTTACGGCTCCTTTATCTATTCCATGCTAATCTTTATGCACACGGATAGGTAAAGGAGCTTTTATGATTCAATATCCTCGTTACAGGCAGCACCGTTTTTCTTCTTTTCAGGTCATTATTGCAGGTTTTGCGGCAGTTGATCTGGTGGGCGCATTGCTTCTGATGCTTCCGATCGCTGCACAGCAGCGGTGCGTTACACCGTTCCATGAGGCGCTGTTTACTTCCACCTCTGCCCTTTGCGTGACCGGCCTTGTGGTACAGGATACCGGCAGCTACTGGTCGGCATTCGGGCAGAGTGTGATCCTTCTTCTGATCCAGATCGGAGGATTGGGCGTCATTACAGTGGGCGCTGCCTTTGCGCTGCTTTCCGGGCGAAAGATCTCCCTCAAGCAGCGCAGCACGATGCAGGAAGCTACGGCTGCCCCGCAGATGGGCGGCATCGTGCGGCTGACAGGCTTTATTCTGCGGATCACCGCTCTGTTTGAACTGGCCGGTGCTGCACTGCTGCTGCCGATATTTTGCGCCGATTATGGATTGCGCGGGATCTGGTATGCGCTGTTTCATTCCATTTCGGCGTTCTGCAATGCCGGCTTTGACCTGCTGGGAACAGAGGGTGCAAAATTTGTTTCGCTGACACGGTATGCAGGTGACCCATTGCTTACCACAGTGATCGCGGCCCTGATCGTCTTTGGCGGTCTTGGCTTTCTGACATGGGAGGACATTTGTACATACCGCCTTGACTTTCACCGCTATCGGATGCAGAGCAAGGTGATCCTTGTCACAACGGCATTTCTTCTGGTACTGCCGACGCTGTACTTTTATTGTTTCGAGTTCACGGCAGGCTCTGCCCGGCAGCGCATTTTATTGTCGATGTTCCAATCCGTTACACCCCGTACTGCCGGTTTTAACACCGCTGATCTTGCTGCGATGGGCAGCACTTCACAGGCATTGATGGTGGTTCTGATGCTGTTGGGCGGTTCGCCCGGCTCTACGGCAGGCGGCATGAAAACCACAACATTCGCCGTTCTGCTGGCCAATATGTGGGCGACCTTCCGCCGCAGAGAAGATGCCGAATTTTTCGGGCGGCGCATAGATAGTTCCGCGGTCAAGAATGCTGCCACGATCGCAGGGATGTATTTGACGCTGTTCTTCCTCGGAGCCTTTGTCATTGCTGCGGCAGAGCAGCTGCCGATGTCAGTCTGTCTGTATGAAACTGCTTCGGCTGTGGCAACGGTAGGTCTGACATTGGGCATCACGCCGCAGTTGGGCATCCTTTCGCAGGGGGTGCTGATCGCACTGATGTTTTTGGGACGTGTTGGCGGATTGACGTTGATCTATGCGGCATTTGGCAGCAACCCTGCCCACTCTCGTCTGCCGCAGGAGAAGATCGCAATCGGATAAAGGAGACAAGTATGAAATCGATTCTTTTGATCGGGCTTGGCCGTTTTGGCCGCCATATTGCACAGGAACTGAATGAGCTGGGTCATCAGGTCATGGCGATCGACAGCAACGAAGACCGTGTGAACGCCGTGCTTTCCTATGTGACGAATGCACAGATCGGTGACAGCACCAGCGAATACTTTCTGCGCTCCCTTGGTGTCGGCAATTTTGATGTGTGTATCGTAACCATCGGCGGCAATTTTCAAAGCTCACTGGAAACAACATCACTGCTCAAGGAGCTTGGCGCAAAGCTTGTGGTCTCTCGTGCAGAGCGGGATGTACAAGCCAAGTTCCTGCTGCGCAACGGTGCGGATGAAGTGGTCTATCCGGAAAAGCAGCTGGCAAAGTGGGCAGCGATCCGATACAGCTCCGAACACATTCTGGATTATATCGAACTGCAGGACGACCATGCCATCATGGAAGTGACCATTCCGCCGGAATGGATGGATCGTACGATCGGTGAGATCAATATCCGAAAAAAGTATAACATCAATATTCTTGCACTGAAAAAAGACGGAAAGCTCGATATGAACATCACGCCGGATACGCGGCTGTGCCGGGATGAAAGCATGCTGGTTTTGGGGAAATACGCATCGATCCAGAAGTGTTTCCGGCTCTAAAAAGATAGGACAGATCATATGGATGTCGTTTTGTTGCTGATGGTTCTTGGAGTCATGTTGAGTGGTTTCAGGGCAGCAGATGCGCTGGATCATATGCGGGAGGAGATCATTCGACAAGAAGGAAAAAGACGTGGCTGGTGGTCGTAACCATCAAATTGTGCTATACTGTGGGCAAGGCAGGTGATCTTTATGAATCGGAACGACCCACCCACTGAACATATTCTGGCGTGTCTGTCGTCCTCTCCCTCCAATGCAAAGATCGTGCGGACGGCAGCAACGATGGCAAAGGCGTTCGGCGGGACCTTTACAGCTCTGTATGTCCGGACGCCTGACTCGGATCAGATGGGAAAAGAAGACCGTCGGCGCTTGCAGCAGCACATTCGTATGGCAGAGCAGGCAGGTGCCGACATTTCTACGATCTACGGGGATGACATTCCGCAGCAGATCGCAGAGTTTGCCCGCATCTCCGGCATTACAAAAATCGTGCTGGGGCGCTCCAGCGTACATCGCCGCCATTTCTGGAGCGGGCCGTCACTGACTGAAAAATTGACGATGACTGCGCCTAATCTGGATATTTATATCATCCCGGATGCTTCTGCAGAGACCGGCTATGACTCCGGAAGAAAGCTGTTCACCCGTCCGCTTCTGCTTTCTGTCCGTGATCTGCTGATCACCGCAGGCATCCTGAGCTGCATCACGCTCATCGGCTTCTTTTTCTTGCAACTGGACTTTGCGCGTTATAACATTATTATGCTCTATATGCTGGGGGTGCTGTTCACCGCATTGTGTACCAGCGGTTACACCTGCGGTGTGCTGGGCTCCATTGCCAGTGTTGCGCTCTATAACTTCTTCCTGACGGAACCCAGACTGACATTCCATGCGTATGACCCCGGTTATCAGGTCACATTTGCCCTGATGCTGACCTCTGCGATCATTACCTGCACCCTGACAACGCGGCTGAAGGATCATGCAAAAATGTCTGCGCAGGCAGCATTCCGGACAAAAATACTGTTTGATACGAATCAGCTTTTACAGAGAGCCAAAAGCGAGGAAGAGATCCTCTCTCAGACAGCGTCCCAGTTGATGAAGCTGCTGAACCGGAGCCTGATCGTCTACCCGGAACAAAACGGAGATCTTGGTTCAGAGCAGTTTTTTGGGGTTGACGGGGAAACGGCGCAAAACATCTTTTCTGCACCGGAAGAACGGGATGCGGCAAACTGGACATTTGCGAACAAAAAGCGTTCCGGTGCAGGCACGGATAGCTACCCGGACGCAAAGGGACTTTATCTTGCACTTCGGACCGGAGGCGGCGTGTTTGGAGTGGTTGGGATCGACCTGTCTGAAAAACCGCTGGATGCCTTTGAAAACAGTGTACTGCTCTCCATTCTGGGCGAAGGTGCGCTGGCCATCGAAAACCGCAGAAACGCACTGGAAAAAGAGCAGGCAACCGTGCAGGCAAAAAATGAAGAGCTGCGGGCAAACCTGCTGCGCACGATCTCCCATGACCTGCGCACCCCGCTGACCTCCATTTCCGGCAATGCCAGCAATCTGCTTTCCAACGGAGAAACGCTGGATACAGAGACCCGGAACAAGATCTGCACCGATATTTTTGACGATGCACAATGGCTGATCGGTCTGGTGGAAAATCTGCTTTCCATCACCCGCATTGAAGATGGGCGGATGAATCTGCAGATCTCACCGCAGCTGATGGACGAAATGATCGAGGAAGCACTGCATCATGTCAACCGGAAAAGCTGCGAACACACCATCACAACACAGTATGGGGACGAGATCCTCCTGGTCAATGTGGATGCACGGCTGATCATGCAGGTCGTTGTCAATCTGGTGGATAACGCCATCAAATACACCCCCGTGGGCTCGGTCATTCGGATCTCGGCTTACCGGAAAGACCATCAGGTCGTAGTGGAAGTTGCAGATAACGGCCCCGGCATTCCGGATCACGTAAAAGCACAGGTGTTCGAGATGTTTTATACCGGGCAGAGCCGTATAGCGGACAGTCACCGCAGCCTTGGATTGGGTTTGCCCCTCTGCCGAGCGATCCTGACGGCTCACGGCGGAACATTGACCCTGCGTGACAACATTCCCAATGGCAGTGTCTTTTCCTTTGCATTGCCGCAAAGTGAGGTGAATATTCATGAATAAGCCGACCATTCTGGTCGTAGAGGATGATGTTCCTGTACGGTGTCTGATCACAACGACCCTGAAGACCCACGGCTATAAATATCTGACTGCTTCCAATGGGGAAACGGCGATCATGATGACTACCAGCCACAACCCGGACATCATGCTGCTGGATCTTGGATTGCCCGATATAGACGGCATCGAGGTCATCCGCAGCGTCCGCACATGGTCGAACCTGCCCATCATCGTCCTGAGTGCCCGGAGCGAAGATTCTGATAAGATCGAAGCACTGGACAATGGCGCAGACGATTATCTGACAAAGCCGTTTTCCGTGGATGAGCTGCTGGCAAGACTGCGTGTAACGCAGCGCCGATTGAATCTGCTGGCTTCTGACGGCATAAACAGTCCGGTTTTTGTCAATGGTCCTTTGAAGATCGACTTCTCGGCAGGCTGCGTCTGGTTGAGCGAGAATGAATTGCATTTGACCCCCATCGAGTACAAGCTGCTGTGTGTGCTGGCGCATAATGTGGGCAAAGTGCTGACGCATACCTCCCTCACGCAGAAAGTATGGGGCAGTACGCAGGAAAATGACATTGCTTCCTTGCGAGTTTACATGGCATCCCTGCGCAAAAAATTGGAACGAAACCCGGATGCGCCGCATCTGATCCAAACCCATGTTGGTGTGGGATACCGGATGCTGCGCGCAGAAAACGATGAAGCATAGTAAAAAAACAGGGTGCGTCCACCCGGACGCACCCTGCCAAAAGCCACAGACGATAGCGATATGGAACCAAAAAACGCGGGAGCTCCTTTCTGGAGACTCCCGCGTTTTTCGGTTACTGTGCTCTGCGTGAAGCTTTTGGCTTTACAGCCACTCGCCTTTCAGCACGAATTTTTCGCGCTCGGCACCCGTGGAGACGAACTGGATCTCGTGGCCCAGCTCTTTTTCCAAAAACTCCACATAGGCCTTTGCTTCCTTGGGCAGCTCCTCCCAGCTCTGGCAGCCGGAGATGTCCTGGTTCCAGCCGGGCAGCATGGTGACAACAGGCTCCACACGGTCCAGGTCGGACAGGGTATCGAAGCGGGGGACTTCTACCCCGTCCAGCTTGTAGCCGGTGATGACCGGGATCTCTTTCATGCTGCTCAGCACGTCCAGCTTGGTAAGGGCGATCTTATCCGCGCCCTGGCAGGCCAGACCATAGCGGCTGGCCACACAGTCAAAGGGGCCTACCCGGCGGGGACGGCCGGTAGCGGCACCATACTCTCCGCCAGCCTTGCGCAGCTGTTCGTTCCAGTCTTCCCCCATGGCGTTCTCGGCCGCAAAGGGGCCTGCGCCCACGCAGGTGGAGTAGGCTTTCAGCACGCCCACCACATGGTCCAGTTTGCAGTTGGGGATGCCTGCCCCCAGCGGCGCGTAAGCCGCCAGCGTGTTGGAGCTGGATGTGAACGGGAAGATGCCGTAATCAATATCCCGCATGGCGCCCAGCTGGGCCTCCAGCACGATCCGCTTGCCGCTGTCGTGGGCCTGCTGTAAAAACGCGCCCACATCGCAGATGTAGGGGGCAAACTTTGCAGCCTGCGCCTCACACCAGTGGAACAGCGCGTCGTAGGACATTTTTTCCTGATGATAGCAGCCTGCCAGCTCCATGTTCTTGGAGTCCAGGATCATGTGCAGGCGGTTCTGGGTGCGCTCCTCGTCCAGGTGGAGCAGGTCGCCCAAACGCAGGGTCTTTTTGCGGTATTTGTCGCTGTACGCGTAGGCAATGCCCCGCCGGGTGGAACCAAAGGCCGTGCCATTCTTGGCCAGACGGTCTTCCTCCAGCCCATCCTGTACTTTGTGCCAGGGCATGGAGATGGTGGCCTTATCCGAAAGTTTGAGGTTTTTGGGGCTGATCTCCACACCCCGCTCCTCGATAGCGGCCATTTCGCCCGCCAGATGGTCCAGGTCTACCACCATGCCAGTGCCCAGCACACAGGTCACCTCCGGGTGGAGGATGCCCGAGGGCAGCAGGTTCAGGATGAACTTGCCTTTCTCGGTGACAACGGTATGTCCGGCGTTATTGCCGCCCTGATAGCGGGCGACGATATCAGCGTTTTCAGCCAGCAGATCGATGACGCGGCCCTTGCCCTCATCGCCCCAGTTGATGCCAGTAACTGCGGTAAGCATACGATGCTTCGCTCTCCTTTTTATCTGTTTCCGGCACAGGGTCGGAATTTCAGCTTGATTTTTGGGTGCGGTATGATTATACTAGCAGTCATAAAATGTGTAAAACGTATCTTGTACATAGCTGCAATGTAATTTGCGTATGGCAGAGGAGGGGTTCCCCATGTATGTGGATTGGGAATACTACAAAATCTTTTACTATGTAGCAAAATATCAGAATTTCACCAAGGCGGCCCGTGTGCTGGGCAACAACCAGCCCAACATCACCCACTCCATGAACCGGCTGGAAAGCCAGCTCAACTGCGTGCTCTTCATCCGCTCCAACCGGGGCGTCACCCTGACACCCGAGGGAGAGCTGCTCTACTCCCGTATTGCCTCGGCGGCAGTGCAGATCCAGGACGCGGAGGAAGAGCTGAGTGCCAGTGCCACCCTGGAGCATGGAGCCATCAGCATCAGCGCCACGGAAACGGCCCTGAACATCTATCTCTCTGAAAAGCTGCGGGCGTTCCACACCGAGTACCCCGGCATCCGGCTGCGCATCTCAAATCACTCCACCCCGCAGGCCGTGCAGGCCGTGAAAAACGGTGAGGTGGATTTTGCGGTCATTTCGACCCCGACGGAAGTCGAGTCCAGCTTGAAAATGGTGGAGCTGAAACCGTTTTACGAGGTGCTGGTGGGCGGCAAGACGTTCACCGCATTGGCAAGCCAGAACCTGACTTTGAAAGAATTGAGCAATTATCCCCTCATCTCCCTGAGTGACGAGAGCATGACCCGGAGCTTTTACCGGCAGTTCTTCCTGGAGCATGACGCGGTGCTGAAGCCCGACACCGAGGCCGCCACCACCGACCAGATGCTCACGCTGGTCAAAAGCGAGTTGGGCCTCGCCTTTGTGCCGGAACCCATGGCCAAAGATCCGTTGGAACGCGGCGAGATCGTCCAGCTGCATCTGCAGGAGATCATCCCTACCCGTTCCATTTGCCTCGTCTACGACCATCACCGCCCGCTGAATACGGCGGCCCGGAAGTTCCAGCAGCTGCTGACGGCTGCCGACCATAAATGCTGAAAACAGCCCGACTCCCTGCTGTGATACAGGGAGCCGGGCTGTTTTGATCCTTTTTCCTTTTTTGGTTTTGTAGTTATACTCGCTCGGCCACCAGCTGGAAGCCTTCTTTGGTAAGCTCCGTACGGATCTGCTCGATCTGTGCGTGGTCACGAGTCTCAAGAGCCAGCTTGAGGAAGCAGCTGGAGATGGGCATGTTGGGGTCGGAACCGTCGTGGAGGACGGACACCACGTTGCTGCCGCAGCGGGAAACGATGGCCGCCACCTTTTCCAGCTGGCCGGGCTTGTCTTCCAGTGCGATGGTCAGGTTGGCCTTGCGGCCACTCATGACCAGACCACGGGTGATGACACGGTTGAGGATGTTCACGTCAATGTTGCCGCCCGAGATGAGGCAGACCACCTTTTTGCCCTCGATGGGCAGCTTGTGGAACAGGGCTGCTGCCACCGGGACCGCGCCGGCACCCTCGGCCACCAGCTTCTGATTCTCCATCAGGGAGAGGATGGCTGTCGCCGTTTCGTCCTCGGTCACCGTGACGATATCATCCACATACTCCTCGCAGATCTGGTAAGTCAGCTCGCCGGGAGTCTTGACCTGAATGCCGTCCGCAAAGGTGGAAGCCGCTTTCAGGGTCTGGTACTTGTGCTCGTGCAGGGAGCGGTACATGCTGGGGGCACCCTCGGCCTGCACGCCGTAGACCTTGACGTCCGGTTTGAGGCTCTTGAGCGCAAAAGCCACGCCCGAGATCAGGCCGCCTCCGCCCACCGGGACGATCACCGCATCCACATCCGGCAGCTGCTCCAGAATTTCCAGGCCGATGGTGCCCTGGCCCGCAATGACCAGCTCATCGTCATAGGGATGGATAAAGGTCATGCCCGTCTCCGCCTGCAGCTCCACAGCCTTGTCGTGGGCGTCGTCATAGGTACCGGGCACGAGGCAGACCTCTGCACCGAGGTTCTTGGTGTTTTCCACTTTCATGATGGGGGCACCATCCGGCATACAGACAATGCTCTTGATGCCGCGGCGGGTGGCTGCCAGCGCCACGCCCTGGGCGTGGTTGCCCGCCGAGCAGGCAATCACGCCTTTTTCGCTCTCTTCCTTGGAGAGCTGGCTGATTTTATAGTAGGCACCGCGCACCTTGAAGCTGCCTGTAGCCTGCAGGTTTTCGGTTTTGAGGTAGAGCTGGCAGTCTTTCGACAGCTTGGGTGCCTCGATGAGATCGGTCTTGCGTGCAACGTCCTTAAGAACAAAGGCGGCGTGGTAGATCTTATCCAGAGTCAGCATGACAACTACTTCCTATCCTGTTTTTGTAAAATTTCGTGTGACAGGAAATAGTATAGAATACCAAAATTGTTTTGTCAAATGAAGATATTTCACAGTTTGACGCGGCAACAGGAAAAGAGTCAACACCGCCGGGGGGCCCGATGATGCTGACTCTTTTCTGCTTTCCCTTTTTAAATTTCTGCAAGAATGGCGTCGCCCATGGCGGTGCAGCCCAGGCAGATGCAGCCGTCGCTCATGTTGTCGGCGGTGCGCAGGCCCTTGTCCAACACCTTGCTGACGGCGTTCTCAATGGCTTCGGCTTCTTCGGCCATGCCAAAGGAGTAGCGCAGCATCATAGCGGCAGACAGGATGCAGGCGGTTGGGTTGACGATGTCTTTCCCGGCAATATCCGGGGCAGAACCGTGAATGGGCTCATACAGGCCGCGGGTACCCTCGCCCAGAGAGGAGGAGGGGATCATTCCGATGGAGCCGGTGATCATGGAAGCCTCATCCGAAAGGATGTCGCCGAACATGTTCTCGGTGACGATGACGTCGAACTGAGCCGGGTTCTTAACGATCTGCATGGCGCAGTTGTCCACGAACATCTCGCTGTACTCCACATCCGGATACTCGGCCTGCAGGCGGTGCATGACCTCCCGCCACAGGCGGCTGGTGTCCAGCACATTGGCCTTATCCACGCAGCAGAGCTTCTTATTGCGCTTTTGGGCCGTCTCAAAGCCGATGCGACCGATCCGCTCGATCTCGTGCTCCGAGTAGGGCATGGAGTCGGTGGCCAGCTTCTCGCCGTTGGGCAGGGTCTCGGTTTTGTGCTCCCCAAAGTAGACGCCGCCGATCAGCTCCCGGACGATGATGAAATCAATGCCCTGTGCCACGATCTCGGGCTTGAGGGGGCTGGCGGGAGCCAACTGGGGCCAGATCTTGGCGGGGCGGAGGTTGGAGTAGAGGCCCATGCCGGCACGGAGGCGGAGCAGGCCTTTCTCGGGGCGCTTATCGCCGGGCATCCCCTCCCACTTGGGGCCGCCCACCGCACCCAGCAGGACGCTGTCGGCGGCCAGGCACTTGTCCAGCTCGTGCTGAGGCAGCGGGTCGCCGTACTTGTCAATGGCCTCGCCGCCCATGGCAGCGTCGGTATAGTGGAACGTATGGCCATACTTTTCGGCCACCTTATCGAGAACACGGAGGGTCTGCTTCACGATCTCCGGGCTGGAGCAGTCGCCCCAGATGACGGCAATATTTTTCTCCATTCGTTATCTCCTTTATAAGTTCTACTTCGTACAACCTCGAAGCACCTTTACTTCTTCGTCAGCGACTTCATCAGGCCGCCATCGGCGATGATCTTCTGGATGAACGGCGGGAACGGCTCGGCCTGGAAGACCTTGCCGGTGGTCACATCGGTGATGACACCGGTGTCAAAATCCACGGTCACATTGTCCCCTGCATGGATGGCGTCCACGGCCTCCGGGCACTCCATGATGGGCAGGCCGATGTTGATGCTGTTGCGGTAGAAGATGCGGGCAAAGCTCTTGGCGATGACGACGGAAATACCCGCCGTCTTGATGGCCAGCGGGGCATGCTCGCGGGAGGAGCCGCAGCCGAAGTTCCAGCCGCCGACCATGATGTCGCCGTCTTTCACGTTGTGGACGAACTCTTTGTCGATGTCCTCCATGCAGTGGGTGGCCAGCTCCTGGGCATTGGGGGTGTTCAGGTAGCGGGCAGGGATGATGACGTCCGTATCGACGTTATCGGGGTATTTGAAAACAGAACCGTTTGCATTCATGGCAGTTACTCTCCTTTCGTCAGACCGTGCGGGGGTCGGTGATGTAGCCCGTCAGTGCGCTGGCAGCAGCGGTGGCGGGAGAGGCCAGGTAGACCTCGCTCTTCACATGGCCCATGCGGCCCACGAAGTTGCGGTTGGTGGTGGAAACGCAGCGCTCACCCTCGGCCAGGATGCCCATGTAACCGCCCAGGCAGGGGCCGCAGGTGGGGGTGGACACGATGCAGCCTGCATCAATGAACGCCGTGGTCCAGCCGCGGAGGATGCACTCTTTGTAAACATCCATGGTGGCCGGGATGATGATGCCGCGGACGCCCTTGGCGATGTGCTTGCCCTTGAGGATGTTGTAAGCGGCCTCCATATCCTCCAGACGGCCATTGGTGCAGCTGCCGATGACCACCTGATCGATCTTGATGTCCTTGCCCTCGCTGGCAACGTGGGTATTCTCGGGCAGGTGGGGGTAGCTCACGGTGGGCTCCAGCTCAGAGAGGTCGATCTCGATGGTCTTCTCATACTCAGCATCCGGGTCTGCCTCGTAGAAGACCGGCTCCCGCTGGCTGCGTCCCTTGAGGTAAGCTTTCGTCACCTCGTCCACGGGGAAGATGCCGTTCTTGGCACCGGCCTCAATGGCCATGTTGCAGATGCTCAGGCGGTCGTCCATGGTCAGGGCGGCCACACCCGGGCCGGTGAACTCCATGGATTTGTACAGCGCACCGTCCACACCGATCATGCCGATGATGTGGAGGATGAGGTCCTTGCCGCAGACGCGGGGACCGAACTTGCCCTTGAGGACGAACTTGATGGCGGAGGGCACCTTGAACCAGGCCATGCCCGTGGCCATACCGGCGGCCATATCGGTGGAGCCCACGCCCGTGGAGAATGCGCCCAGTGCACCGTAGGTGCAGGTGTGGCTGTCGGCGCCGATGACGCAGTCGCCTGCGGTCACGATGCCTTTTTCGGGCAGGAGGGCATGTTCGATGCCCATCTGGCCCACATCATAGAAGTTCAGGATATCATATTTGTTGGCAAACTCGCGGCATTGCTTGGACTGCTGCGCACTCTTGATGTCCTTGTTGGGGACAAAGTGATCCAGCACGATGGCGATGTGCTCTTTGTCGAACACGCTGTTGAACCCGGCCTTTTCAAACTCGTTGACGGCAACGGGAGTGGTGATATCATTGCCCAGCACGATGTCGAGCTTGGCGTTGATGAGCTGGCCTGCCTTGACCTCGGCAAGACCTGCGTGAGCGGCCAGAATTTTCTGCGTCAGGGTCATTCCCATGATACTCTCTCCTTTTATCTTTATGGTCTATCGTTCCCTTACTTGCTGTTGATGGCACTGACCAGTGCCTTGATGCCCGCCACGATAATGTCGGTATCGGTGCCAGCGCCCCAGGTGACGGTGTTGTCGCCCCACATCAGGCCGACATAGGAAGCAGCGCGGGAGGTAGAGCCCTCATCCAGGCTGTGCTCGGAGTAGGTCTCCAGATGGAAGTCCATGCCGGTGGCACTCTGGATGGCGTTTGCCACGGCGTCCAGACGGCCATTGCCCACCGAGGTGATGACCTTGCGCTGGCCGTTGAGGTCCAGCGTGACGGTGGCGGTGATGCCGTTGACCTGTGCGAAGTGGGCTTCCACCACAGACAGCGGCTTGACCCGGTTGAGGTAGTTCTCCTCGAAGATGTGGAGCACCTCGCCTGCACTTAGCTCCTTGTGGCTGTGGTCGGACACGCTCTTGACCTTGTAGCCCAGAGCCTCGCGCATCTTGGGGGGCAGGTTGTAGCCGTAGTTCTGCTCCAGCACAAAGCCGATGCCGCCCTTGCCGCTCTGGCTGTTGATCCGGATGACGTCGGCGTCATAGGTACGGCCGATATCGTGGGGGTCGATGGGGATATAGGGGCAGGCCCAGCGGTACTCGCCGCGCTCTTTGCGGTAAGCCATGCCCTTGGCGATGGCGTCCTGGTGGCTGCCGGAAAACGCCGCAAACACCAGCTGACCGGCGTAGGGGGTTCGCTCATAAATATGCATCCGGGTCATGCGCTCATAAGTGTCGCAGATCTCCGGCATGTTGGAGAAGTCCAGCTTGGGGTCCACACCATGGCTGTACAGGTTCATGGCCAGGGTCACGGCATCCACGTTGCCGGTGCGCTCGCCATTGCCGAACAGGCAGCACTCCACGCGCTGGGCACCTGCCAACACCGCCAGCTCGGCGCAGGCCACGCCCGTGCCGCGGTCATTGTGGGGGTGGGTGGAGATGATGACGCTGTCGCGGTGAGAGAGGTGTTTATCGCAATACTCGATCTGATTTGCGTAAACATGGGGCATGCTCATCTCAACGGTGACGGGCAGGTTGATGATCATGGGGCGGTCGGGCGTGGGCTCCATGATGTCCAGCACGGCGTTGCAGACCTCCACAGCGTAATCCACCTCGGTGCCGGTGAAGCTCTCAGGGCTGTACTCGAACAGGAAGTTGCCCTCGTACTCCTGGCTGAGCTGCTTGACCAGCTTGGCACCGTCGGTGGCGATCTTCTTGATCTCCTCCTTGCTCTTGTGGAACACCTGCTCCCGCTGAGCCACGGAGGTGGAATTATAGAAGTGGATGACCGCCCGGGGGGCACCCTTGACAGCCTCAAAGGTCTTGCGGATGATGTGGTCGCGGCACTGGGTCAGCACCTGCACCGTGACATCCTCGGGGATCATGTTCTTCTCGATCAGGGTCCGCAGGAACTCATACTCGGTATCGCTGGCAGCGGGGAAGCCGACTTCGATCTCTTTAAAGCCGATCTTGACCAGCATCTGGAAGAACTCCAGCTTTTCCTCCAGGCTCATGGGCACGATCAACGCCTGGTTGCCGTCGCGCAGGTCCACGCTGCACCAGGCCGGTGCCTTTTCAATGTGGTCTTTCTTGACCCAGCTGTCATACCCGGCAGGGACCGGGTAATAACCCGGTGCGTACTTGGTAGCGTCCATCATGTTTTTGTCCTCCTGATCTTTCTTACACACTCTTTTTATTTCAAACAAAACCTCTCCGTCCGCGCTCTGGCGGGTCCAGCTCCCCGATCAGGGGAGCCAACGAGAGGAAACGAAAAGGCTCCCGCCTCTCAAAGGACGAAGCCCTTGAGAGACGAGAGCCTGTAAATTCTGTTACAGGGCACCCGTGGTACCACTCTCTTTGCCGTGTTGCACAACACAGCCACTCGACACGATCGGCTTTTGGAGGCGAATCGCTGCCCGCGTAACGGTGGGCATCCGTCAGGGCCTACTGTCTGCTTCAGCCCTGCCGCTCAGGGGCCAGTAACCGAAACCCTCCGCACTGCCTTGCACCGCCCGGCAGCTCTCTGCACGCAGAAGAAAATCGTTTTTTCCCCGTCAACGCATTTGCGCTTGATTCAAAGTGAGCTTAGTTTAACATCCTTTCCGGGGTCTGTCAAGCAGTTTGCTTCATGGTAAAGATGAAACAAATTCACAAATCATGCGGCACAATTTTGCAGAATTGATTTATGAAGTTTCTGCTAAGTTTTTGGAAACATGCCCTCAAACCCCTGTCACCTTTATTGGGGCTGTGCTATGATATTTACAGATCCAAACCGAGGGAGGAATCAAGATGAAAGAAGTCAAGACACCCAAAAAGCCATTGGCCATCTACTACGCCATCGTGCTGGTGATCCTGCTGGTCCTCAACTTTGTCATCATGCCGTGGGCAAGTGAGCGGCAGATCAAAGAAGTGGACTACGGCACTTTCATGTCCATGACAGAAGAGAAAAACATCGGCCGGGTGGACATTGAATCCAACCAGATCTTATTTACCGATAAAGAGAACACGCAGGTGTATAAGACCGGCCTTATGAGTGACCCCAACCTTACGGAGCGCCTGTACGACGCCGGGGCCCAGTTCTCCAGCGAGATCGTGGAGCAGGCCTCTCCCCTGCTGAGCTTCCTCGCCAGCTTCGTGCTGCCCATCGTCATCTTTGTGGCACTGGGCAACTACATGAACAAAAAGCTGATGGATAAGGCGGGCGGCGGCGCGGGCTCCATGATGTTTGGCGGCGTGGGCAAATCCAACGCCAAGGTCTACGTCCAATCCACCCACGGCATCCGCTTTGCCGATGTGGCTGGCGAGGACGAAGCCAAGGAGAACCTGCAGGAGATCGTGGATTACCTGCACGACCCCAGCAAGTACAAGGAGATCGGCGCTTCCATGCCCAAGGGCATCCTGCTGGTGGGCCCTCCGGGCACCGGCAAGACCATGCTGGCCAAGGCTGTGGCTGGTGAATCCAACGTGCCGTTCTTCTCCATCTCCGGCTCGGAGTTTGTGGAAATGTTCGTGGGCATGGGCGCTTCCAAAGTCCGTGACCTGTTCAAGCAGGCCAAGGAGAAAGCCCCCTGCATCGTCTTCATTGATGAGATCGACGCCATTGGCCAGAAGCGCAACAGCGGCCAGTACGGCGGCAACGACGAGCGGGAGCAGACCCTGAACCAGCTGCTGACCGAGATGGATGGCTTTGAGAACAACAACGGCGTCATCATTCTGGCCGCCACCAACCGCCCGGAGTCTCTGGACCCGGCCCTCACCCGCCCCGGCCGCTTTGACCGCCGGGTGCCCGTGGAGCTGCCCGACCTCAAGGGCCGCGAGGAGATCCTGAAAGTCCACGCCAAAAAGATCGCTCTGGCCCCGGGCGTGGATTTCAATACCGTGGCCCGGATGGCCTCCGGCGCTTCCGGCGCGGAACTGGCCAACATCGTCAACGAAGCCGCCCTGCGGGCGGTCCGCGCGGGCCGCAAGAGCGTGACCGAGGCCGACCTGGAAGAGAGCATCGAAGTGGTCATTGCCGGCTATCAGAAGAAGAATTCCATCCTCACCGACCACGAAAAGTGCATCGTGGCTTACCACGAGATCGGCCATGCCCTGGTGGCAGCCCTGCAGAACCACTCCGCCCCGGTGCAGAAGATCACCATTATCCCCCGCACCTCGGGTGCGCTGGGCTACACCATGCAGGTGGATGAGGGCAACCATTATCTCATGAGCAAAGAGGAGCTGGAAAACAAGATCGCCACCCTCACCGGCGGCCGCGCCGCCGAGGAAGTGGTCTTCGGTTCCGTCACCACCGGTGCTTCCAACGATATCGAGCAGGCCACCAAGCTGGCCCGTGCCATGATCACCCGCTACGGCATGAGCAAGGACTTTGACATGGTAGCCCTGGAGACCGTTACCAATCAGTATCTGGGCGGCGATTCCTCGCTGGCCTGCTCGGCCCAGACCCAGCGGGAGATCGACCAGAAAGTGGTGGAGCTGGTCAAGGCCGAGCACGCCAAGGCCCTCCGGATCCTGACCGAGAACCGAGCCAAGCTGGATGAGCTGGCAAAGTACCTCTACGAAAAAGAGACCATCACCGGCGAGGAGTTCATGGACATCCTCAACCGGGAGGACGAATCCGCTGCTCCCGCCGAAGAAAAAATAAAAGAATAATTTTCCGCAATAATCTCACCGCCTGATTCGTATTCAGTACAGACGGGGCGATTTTGGGATACCTTTGTAGCGCCAAAAAGCGCAGTCCCCCAACTCCGCTTTCAACGCCCCGCTCACTGCTACTTGAAACAAAAACAGGAGGAAATTCCTATGAGACTGCTGAACAAGAAGTTTGCCCGCAAGACCGCTGCCGCCGCCCTGGTGCTGGCCACCGCCGCCACCCTGGCTACCGGAGCTTTTGCCGCCGAAGACGACGGCGTTGTGGCTGGTTACATGCCCCCGCAGGAAGTCATGGTACAGGACGATGTTGCCCTCCACAGCGCGGATGTCGCTGTGGGCGAGGTGGATCCCAACTACGGCGGCTATGCTGCCCCGGAGGGCAACCCCATTCAGGGCAACATTATGCTGATCTCTGCCGGTGACCTGGACACTCCCCTGCCCTCGGACACGCAGGTGGAAAAGGCGCAGGCCCACTACACCGTCAAGGGCCTGCTGGGCAAGCAGGTGCTCTACACCGCCCGGCAGGAGGGCAGCGTGCTGACGCTGGACTTTCCCGAGAATGTGGCCACGTTCCGCGCCACCATCCTGGACATGCAGACCCTGATGAACAATGGTGTGAGCACCGTGGTGCTGCAGACCAACAAGACCTCCACCACCCTCAACCTGACCCTGCTGTGCGATGGCTACAGCGCCAATGACAAGGTGGTGCTCCGCCACATCGGTTCCCGCGCCTGTCTCACCGTCAAGGGCCGCAGCCGCCGTGACCTCCTCATCGGCCGCTGAGATCTCCGTTTTTCAAATCTTTCCTCTCTTTCCAGTTTCCTGAATCCGACCAAAAAGCAGCGCCCCCGCAGGGATCTTCCTGCAGGGGCGCTGTTGTATTTTTAATGGTCTGTTCTTTATCCCTCTCCGTCATCTTCGCTCCGCTCGATGCCACCTCCCCCAAAGTGGGAGGCAAGACGTAGAGGTCAGGCCCTTGGCTCCCCCTTTGGGGGAGCTGTCACCGCAGGTGACTGAGAGGGCAAGCTTTGTAAAGCAGCTTTAGCCTTTCACTCCTCCCAAAGCCACACCGCGGACGATGAACTTGGAGAGCAGCAGGTAGACGATGATGACGGGCAGGATGGCGATGGCCACCATCATATACACCTTGCCCATATCAAACTTGAGGAAATCAGCACTGCGGAGCTGTGCAATGAGGATGGGCAGGGTCTTTTTATCGGCGCTGTCCAGCACCAGAGCGGGGATGAAGTAGTTGTTCCAGCTGGCCACGAACGAGAAGATGGCCTGCACTGCCAGAGCGGGCTTCATGATGGGGAGCACGATCTTGTTAAACGTGTAGAATTCGCCCGCGCCGTCCATGCGGGCGGCTTCCACGATCTCCATGGGGAGGCTGGCGTCCAGATACTGCTTCATGAAGAAGAAGACTGCCGGGGCCGCAATGCTGGGCACGATCAGCGGAATGAAGCTGTTCTTCAACCCCATCTTGGTGATGAGCTGGAGGAAGCCCAGCGCCGACACCTGCGTCGGCATGGTCATGATGAGCAGGATGATGGCGAACGCCGCTTTCTTGAATTTGAAGTTGTAGGCGTAGATGCCGTAGGCCGTCAGGGCCGAAAAGTAGACGCTGAGGGCCGCCGAGCAGGCCGAAACGATGAGGCTGTTGCGGATACCCGTCAACACCGGGATGTTGGCATCGGCCAGCACGTTTTTAAAGTTCGTCACCAGCGATTTGCCCGGCAGCAGGGAGAAGCCTTTCTGGATCTCGAAGTGGGTACGGGTGGAGTTGATGACCAGAATGTAGAAGAAGAACAGGCACAGGAAGCTGAAGAAGACTAATACCAGGTAACACCACGCGCGGCGTGCCGCAAGGGTGGCTTTTTCGGATTCATTCCGTGGAGTGTGTGCCATATTCACTTTCCTCCTTTCGCTGCCTTTTGGGCTTGCTTGAGCTGTTTGCGCTGGGCTTTGGTCAGACCGTCATCTTCCTTGGTGAGGGAGAAGTAGACCACCACGCAGAGCACCGCGCAGACGAGGAACAGCACCACCGAGACGGCACCGGCCATGCCATAGTTCTTGCTGAACAGATGGTTGTTCAGGTACATGATCATGGTGGTGGAAGTGCGGTCCGGGCCGCCCTTGCCGTTGGTCAGGATCTGCGGCACGTCAAACATCTGCAGACCGCCGATCATCGAGGTGATCATCACATACACGAGGATGGGCCGGATGAGGGGAATGGTGATCTTCCAGAACATCTGGTTCGGGGTGCAGCCATCCAGCTCGGCTGCCTCATACAGGGTGGGGTCCACACCCATGATGGCGGCCATCAGCATGATGGTGGTGTTGCCGAACCACATCAGGAAGTTCATCAGGCCGATGAGCGCCCGGTTGCCCCAGACCGTGTTCAGGAAACTGACGGGCTCCGAGATGGTGCCCATGCTCATCAGCACCGCGTTGACCGGGCCGTTGTCCGAGAACAGCGCGAAGAACAGCATGGCGAATGCCGAAGCCATGATCAGGTTGGGCATGTAGATGACCGTCTTGAAGAACGTCTGGCCTTTCAGCTTAAGGCGCAGGTCGGTGAACCAGGCTGCCAGCAGCAGCGAGACGGCGATCTGCGGGATAAAGCCGATGATCCACAGCAGGATGGTGTTGCCAAAGTACTTGGGAAGATCGGTGGTAAACAGGGTGATGTAGTTTTTCAGGCCCACAAAGCTTGGGCCGATGATCTTCAGGCCACTGCGGTAATACTCAAAAAAGCTGTAATAAATGGTGGAGACCAGGGGGATCAGCTGAAAGACCGCGAAGATGATGAAAAACGGTGCAATGAAGATGTAGCCCCACTTCGCGTAGCTGATCGACCCTTTCTTTTTTGTTTTTTCTCCCATGAGACTGCCCTCCTGACGATGGTTACAGGCAAAAAGGGGCGGGCGCTCTGCCCGCCCCCTCGATTCAGTTTTGCCTGCCGAAGTCGTGCGTTGGTTATGCCGGCCAGACCACATCGGTCAACTCGGGGTACTTCTCCTTGATGGCGGTCTCGAAGTTTGCCTTTGCGGTGTCCTCGTCCACGTTGCCGGTGAAGTAATCCTTGAATGCAGTCTGGAAGCTCTCGTTCAGGCCCTGGTCATACGGGCCGGCGTTGGACATATCGATCTTCTTGGCTGCCTCAGCAAACAGGGCAATATGGTTCTGGCCGCCCAGGAACGCGGAGCTGTAATCGCTGGCCGCGATCTCTTCCATGGCCTTTTCGTTGTTGGTGTAGTCCTGGGTATCCATGGTGATCTGCTTCATGATGGCTTCGTCGCAGGTCAGCTTCTGCATGACGTCCTTGATGGTCTCAATGTTATCGCTGCCGGCCGCGCCGCAGATCCAGGTGCCGCCCCAGTAGTAGGGCTGAGGGCCTTCGCACACAGCGTAATCGCCGTAGATGCCGTTGCCCACTTCTTCCTTGCCGCCCTCGGCCACAGGGGTCTCCAGAGAGTTGCCCAGCAGGGTGAAGTTGATGCCCCAGGTGGAGTAGAAGAAGCCGAAGACCTTACCGGTGGGGCCCTGGTCGGCTGCCCACTGGCTGTCCCACAGGCTGGACTTGTTGTTGTAGCCCTTATCGGTGTACTCCTTGGTCTGGTCCACCCACTTCATGATGTTGGGGTCTACCTTGACGGTGGTGCCGTCCACCCAGGGAGCTGCCACGTTGTTGGAGAATGTACGGTAAGCATCGTCAAAACCGGAGAGCATCTTGTAGCCCTTGGCAGCAGCCTGTGCGGCCACATCGTTGAACTTATCCCAGTCGGACAGGTAGGTCTGCACTTCGGTAGGGTCATCGGTGCCCAGCACATCCTTGGCGATGCTGCGGCGGTATGCAAACAGGCCCGGGGTCGCCTGCCAGGTGGTGCCGCGCTGGCTGCCATCGACGGTGACGATGTCCTTGGTGTACTGGTACTGGCCGGCCAGGTCAGAGTCGGTCAGGCCGATGTCTGCCTTGACGTCCAGAACATAATCGGAATCCACATACTTCAGGGCGTAGTCAGCCTCGATCAGGAAGATGTCGATCTTATCGTCATCGGCAGCGGAATCCTGGCTCAGCAAGGCCTCATCCAGCTTGTTCTGGTAGTTGTTGTTCTCGTTGGCGTTGATGGTCCACTTGACGACGGTGCCGTCGTTCAGGGTGGTGGTGGACTTATCGGCCGCGATCTCCTTGACCTCGGGGTAATAATCGTTGAAACGGCTCTGGAACTCATCGTTCCAGCACCAGATGTTCAGAACCTTGCCGCCGGCGGCAGGAGCCTCGGAAGCGGCTGCGGAAGAAGCGGGAGCAGCACTGGAAGCGGGAGCCGTGCTGGAAGAAGAACCGCCACATGCAGTCAGGGCAGCCGAAATGGTAACAGCACCGGAAGCGAGCAGGAAATTACGACGAGAGATCTTTTTCATAAGAGTAAACCTCCTTCAACGGTTTCTTATGGTTTGGATTCCATTTTCTGAGATTTTTTCAAAGCTTCGGAACGCCCAAAGCTTACAGGAACAACGTTAAATGTGTTTGACGGAGCGGCCTGTCAGCAGTTTTCCGGTCACCAGCACCTGTTCCGCCAGGGTGATGCGGGGATGCTCGACCATCTGGATCAGCTTGTCGGCTGCCGTCCGGCCCAGCATGGTGGTGTCCTGCTGGTAGGTCACCAGCTCGGGCTTGACCACCCGGGAAAGGTAGATGCCGTCATATCCCATCACGGAGATGTCCTCCGGGATGCTCAGGCCCGCCTCGGCAATGGCATTGTAGCCGCCCAGCGCGGAGAAGTCGTCCGGGAAGATGATGCAGGTGGGGCGCTGGGGCAGAGACAGCAGGAATTTTGTCTCCTCCGCGCAGCGGTCCGCGTCGTGGTAAACGCCCTCCCGCACATAAGCATCCGGGATCTCGAGCCCCAGCTCGGCACAGGTCTTGTAAAAACCGGCCAGGCGGTTCTCGGTCACGGCGGTCCGTTCGCCGTGGATGAACGCGATCCTCCGGTGGCCGTTGGCGTAGGCGCAGCGTACCAGCGCCTGTAAACCGTTTACGTTATCGGAAAGGATCGCCATCCGGTTGTTGAACACATGATCGATGGTGACCACAGGGACATCGCTGTTGACCAGCTCCACCACCTGGGGGTCGTAGAAGTCCACACAGGCGATCACCACGCCGTCCACACCGCGGTAATGGCAGTGCTCCAGGTAGGTCATCGTTTTGCCGCCCAGGTTGCGGTTGATAAAGGTGATATCGTAGCCCAGCCGCTCCACCCGGACTTTGAAACTGTCCAGCACGGCGGAGAAATATTCGTGGCTCAGGCCGCTCTGGCGTTCGTCCACAAACAGAACGCCGAGGTTATAAGTACGGTTGGTCTTCATGGAGCGGGCCGCCATGTTGGGCACATAGCCCAGCCGCTCGGCTGCTTCACGGACGCGGGCCCGGGTGGCATCGGAGATATCGTGCTGGCCGTTGAGCGCCTTGCTCACGGTGGCTACCGAGACTCCGCACTCCCGTGCCAGATCTTTCAGGGATGACATTTGGGTCGTCCTCCTCCCGAGGAACTTTTCGATTTTGGCTTCGCAGGAAGTCTAAATCGTTTTCGCAACTTCATGATAGCGCAATTCACACGAAAAATCAAGAATCAAATAAAAAGTTTTGGTCTTATTGACCTCTTTTCAGCACTTTGCGTCATTTCAATTGTTCAAAACTGTGCACTCCGCGCCATTTTCGCTCTGTTTCGTTCATTACCGAATTCTTTTTCGTTCTCATTTTCGTTTCTCCGGCCCGGTCTTATAATTACTTTAAGAATGGGTTTCGGCTCTTTCCCTTTTGCCCCCGTCAGGGCATCCCGCTGCCGGACATTTTCTCAAATTTTCCGGTCAGAGGCCCTCCATTTGTCAAAAAACATACAAACTTCGTTAATTATTACAAAATCGTTACAGTTGCTTTTTCGCATTTTGCCTGGCCGGGATGTGTTGTATATTTCACAAAAGGTCTTGCATTTTGGGTCTGTTTCGACTATGCTTAGGGCGAAGAGAACGTTTCTCCCGGCGTTCTAAATCGTTTTCGCAAATGTGAGCCTTTCACCCCTTGTTCTATTTATGGACTGCCTTTCAAAAGGAGGAATCGTCTATGAAGTTTGGTCACTTTGATGATGAACGCCGGGAGTATGTCATTGATACCCCAAAGACCCCGCTGCCCTGGATCAACTACCTGGGCAGTGAGGACTTTTTCAGCCTGATCTCCAACACGGCGGGCGGCTACAGCTTTTACCGGGATGCCCGGCTCCGCCGCATCACCCGCTACCGCTACAACAACTCCCCGCTGGATATGGACGGCCACCGCATCTATATCAACGATGGCGGCACCGTCTGGAACCCCGGCTGGCAGCCCACCAAGACCCCGCTGGACCATTACACCTGCCGCCACGGCCTGGGCTACTCCATTTTTGAGGGCGAAAAGAACGGCATTGCTGCCACGCAGGAAGTCTTCGTCCCCCGGGGCGACGCCTGTGAGATCGACCGCTTGACTCTGGAAAATAAGACGGCCGCCCCCCGCACGCTGGATGTGTTCAGCTATGTGGAGTTCTGCCTGTGGGATGCCATGGACGACAGCTCCAACTTCCAGCGCAACTTCTCCACCGGTGAAGTAGAGGTAGAGGGCAGCGCCATTTATCATAAGACCGAGTACCGGGAGCGCCGCGACCACTATGCCGTGTTCTGGGCCAACACCCCCGTCACCAGCTTTGACACCAGCCGGGACGCGTTCTGCGGTGTCTACGGCGGCCCCGCCGCCCCGGAGGCCGTGCTGGCCGGGCATTGCTCCAACAGCATGGCCCACGGTTGGGCCCCGGTGGGTGCCCACCATTTCCACATCACCCTGGCTGCCGGTGAAAAAAAGAGCATCATCTTTGGCCTGGGCTACATCGAAAACCCGCAGGAGGAAAAATTCGTCGCCCCCGGCATCATCAACAAGGCCCGCGCCCAGGCCATGATGGCCCGCTACGCCACCGATGCCCAGGTGGATACAGCCCGCCGGGTGTTGACCGATTATTGGACCGACCTGCTCTCCGGCTGGCAGCTGGACTCCGGCGAGGAGAAGCTGGACCGGATGGTCAGCATCTGGAACCAGTACCAGTGCATGGTCACGTTCAACATGAGCCGCAGCGCCAGCTATTACGAGAGCGGCATTGGCCGCGGCATGGGCTTCCGGGACAGCTGCCAGGACCTGCTGGGCTTTGTGCACATGATCCCCGCCCGTGCCCGGGGCCGTATCCTGGACATTGCCGCCACCCAGTTTGAGGACGGCAGCGCCTACCACCAGTACCAGCCCCTGACCAAAAAGGGCAACCGGGACGTGGGCTCCGGCTTCAACGATGACCCGCTCTGGCTCATTGCCGGCACCGCCGCTTATCTGCGTGAGACGGGCGACTGGAGCATTCTGGACGAGTCCGTGGCCTTTGACAATGACGAAAGCAAGGCGCAGCCCCTGATGGAGCACCTGCGCCGCAGTTTCCAGTACACCTGCACCCATCTTGGCCCCCACGGCCTGCCCCTCATCGGCCGGGCCGACTGGAACGACTGCCTCAACCTGAACTGCTTCTCGGAGCACCCGGGCGAGAGCTTCCAGATCACCGGCCCCAGCGAGGGCCCCGTGGCCGAGAGCGTCTTCATCGCGGGCATGTTCGTCAAATACGGCAAGGAGTACGCCGACCTGTGTGCGCACCGCGGCCTGGCTGACGAGGCTGCAGCAGCCCGGGAAGCCATTGCCAACGTGGAGCAGGCTGCCCTGACCGCCGGCTGGGACGGTGCCTGGTTCCGCCGGGCCTACGATGCCTTTGGCAAGCCCGTGGGCAGCAAGGAATGCGACGAAGGCCAGATCTTTATTGAGCCGCAGGGCATGTGCGTCATGGCCGGCATCGGCAAGGAGACCGGACAGGCCGCGCAGGCTTTGAAGAGCGTGGAGGAGCGGTTGGACACCAAGTACGGTGTCGTGCTGCTGCAGCCCGCCTACACCACTTACCGCCTCAACCTGGGCGAAATTTCCAGCTATCCTCCGGGATACAAAGAAAACGCCGGCATCTTCTGCCACAACAACCCCTGGATCAGCTGCGCTGAGACGGTGCTGGGCCACGGCGACCGGGCCTTTGAGGTTTACCGCAAGACCTGTCCCGCCTACATCGAGGACATTTCGGAAATTCATCGCACGGAGCCCTACGTCTACAGCCAGATGGTGGCCGGGAAAGACGCCCCCACCTTTGGCGAGGCGAAGAACAGCTGGCTGACCGGAACGGCCGCCTGGACGTTCTTCAACGTGAGCCAGTATCTCCTTGGCATCCAACCCACCCTGGACGGCCTCAAGATCGACCCCTGCATCCCCCACACCCTCAAGGGTTATACCGTCACCCGCCGCTACCGGGGAGCAGTCTACCATATCCGGGTCGAGAACCCGGGCGCCGTCCAGAAAGGCGTCGCCTCTGTGACGTATAACGGCAAGCCTCTGGCAGGCAATGTCCTGCCCATCGCCGCCCCCGGCACTACGGTGGAAGTAACCGTGACCATGGGCTGAGCATCATTCCCCTTTAGACGCGGAAATCCCCCGACAGCTGTCGGGGGATTTTTCGATTCTGATTCTTTCTTCCCATTACGCCTCGCGGCTGGCTTTCATCCACTTTTTATCCGCATACATGGCGTCATCCGCCTGCCGGAACACCTGTGCGGGAATCGGGTCAGGCTGGTCCTCGCTCCAGGCAAGGCCCAGCGCTGCCGAGACGGGGAACTCGCTCCCCGCGTCCGCCGCCGCGACCTCTTCCCGGATGCGGTCGGCGCAGGCCAGCAAAGTTTCCCGGCTCCCATTCAGGCTGACCACGAATTCATCACCGCCAATGCGGTAGCAGTTTCCTTTTTCTGCCGCCGCCCGCTGCAGGCACTGCGCCACCCGGTGGATGAGGGCGTCGCCTTTGGGGTGGCCGAGGGTGTCGTTCACCTTTTTCAGGTCGTTCACATCCACCATGATGTAGCCAAACGGAGCGGCAGACTGTTTGGTCTCCTGAGCCTCCCGGACAAAGGCAGCCCGGTTGCCAAGGCCCGTCAGCACATCCCGATACGCCAGTTTTGCGTACACGGTCATGTTGGCGTTCTCATTGATCTGTTCCAGAACGCGCTGCCCGGCCGTCTCAGCCAGCAGCAGGATGAACCCGAAGACGCCCAGCATATACACCGGGGAATATGGAAGTGAGCTGTCCAGATAGTAAATTGTAATCGCCAAAATGCTGCATACGGCAAACAGCACATATCCGGCCATGACACGGCCCAGCGCCTTGTTTTTGCCGCGGCGCATCTCCCGGAACCCGTGGTACAAAATCAGGGCGATGGTCACCGCCATGAGCAGATGTTCCGCCATGACCAGCACATTCAGGTAAGGCAGGCTGAAGATAAAGTTTGCCATCAGGAGCAGCAGCAGCCCGGAATAGAACGCCTGCAGGATTTCCAGCATCCGCCGTTTTTCGGGCAGAACTCCTATGGTAAACTGCAGCAGCGGCAGGTGGAGCGCGTGGAACGAAAGATAGGAGATCAGCCCCACCAAACCCGCTTTCTGGCTTACCAGCAGCAGAATTTTAGAATCGGTCAGCACCCAGACCCCGGCCAGCAGGATGTAGGCGCCCAGACTGTAAACGCTGCCGTAAAAATTGCCGAAATGCTGGCGCTGCATACAGTAGGCCGCCAGCAGGCAGGCAATGCCCAGTACCAGCGCAAAACCGCTGAACAGCACGGCATACAGGTTCTCCCGCAGGATCATCCACTGGATGCCGCTCCGGCTGCCAAAATACACCTGGGATTGCAGGACGGCACTCTCTGCACCACTGCCGGGAGCGCAGTCCAGGAAGCGCACCGTCAGCTCCTGCCCCGGCGGCAGCCGGAACAGATGGAACGCGCCGTTCCGCTCACTGGAAGCCGTATAAACGGCATTCCCGTCCACAAGGACCTGATACTTCTGCCATGCGGAGCGGAGGAGGATGGTAGGTTCGTCCCTCGCCGCGTCCATGGGGTAGGAGAACTCCATGGCGTCCGCGGTGCGGGCCCAGCTGCCTGCGGCAGGCTCCGCGCCGCCCCAGTTGATCTTTTCCGGCGCGGTCTCGCCCACTGCACTGGAATAGATGGCAATGGCCATCCCAATGAGCAGCAGCGCCCCCAGAAATCTTCGGAACTGTTTCATATCTTCTCTGTTTTATACACTGCCCGCGGTGTCATTGCCGGAGGCGTCTTGCTCCGTCTGGCTGGTGTAGAGCACCATCAGGTGGTTGGCACTGGCTTCCAGCTGGCTCTTGGCCTGCCGGAGCGCCGCCTCTTCGGTCTCATTCATCTTTTCGGGCTTATCTTTCCGCAGGCAGCGGCGGAGGTTGGCCAGGTCCGCTTTGACCCGGTTTTTCTCCTCCTTATCCAGCTCTTTCTTGCACTTGGAAAGGGCCTCGTCTACTTTGTAGGCCAGCACCTCGGCCTGGTTGTGCAGGTCCAGCCGCTCTTTCCGGCGGCTGTCCTCCGCCTCGTAGGCGGCAGCGTCCGCCATGGCCCGCTGGATCTCGTTTTCGGAGAGGTTGGTGCTGCCCGTGATGGTGATGTTCTGCTCCCGGCCGGTGCCCAGGTCTTTCGCCGAGACCTTGACCACGCCGTTGACATCGATGTCGAACGTGACCTCGATCTGAGGCTTGGAGGAGAAGCCGGCCCGGATGCCGGTGAGTTTGAATTTGCCCAGCGATTTGTTGTCCCGTGCAAAGTGGCGCTCGCCCTGCAGCACGTTGATCTCCACACTGGTCTGCATGGGGCGGGCCGTGGTAAAGATCTGGCTCTTGCGGGTGGGGATCATGCTGTTGCGGGTGATGAGGGGGGTGGCCACGCCGCCCAGCGTCTCAATGGAGAGGGTCAGCGGGGTCACGTCCATCAGGACAAGCCCCTGTGCGGCTGCGCCGGTGGCACCGGCCAGCTTGCCGCCGCCCTGCAGCAGGCCGCCCTGTACGGCGGCACCCATGGCAACGCACTCATCCGGGTTGAGGCTGTGGCTGGGCTCCTTGCCCAGCAGCTCTTTCACCTGCCGCTCCACGGCGGGCATCCGGGTGCTGCCGCCCACCAGCAGCACTTTGCCCAGCTGGCTGGCGGAGATGCCGGCGTCCCGCAGGGCGTTCTGCACCGGCTGGACGGTGCGGGAGAGCAGGTCTCCCGTCATCATCTCAAACTGAGGCCGGGTGATAGAAAGGTCCAGGTGATGGGGCCCGTCCTTGCCCACCGCGATAAAGGGCAGGTTGAGCTGGGCCGAGGGTGCACTGGAAAGCTCTTTCTTGGCCTTTTCAGCCTCTTCTTTCAACCGGCCCATGGCGGCAGGGTCCCGGGTCAGGTCGATGCGGTCGGATTTCTTGAACTCGGCCACGGCGTATTCCACAATGCGCTCGTCAAAGTCGTCGCCGCCCAGGTGGGTGTCGCCGCCGGTGGCCAGCACGGTGAACGTGCCGTCCTCGATCTCAATGATGGAGACATCGAACGTGCCGCCGCCCAGGTCGTAGACGAGGATCTTCTGGGGCGCTTCGTTGTCCAGGCCGTAAGCCACAGCCGCCGCCGTGGGCTCGTTGATGATGCGCAGGACGTTCAGGCCCGCGATGCGGCCTGCATCCTGCGTTGCCTTGCGCTGGCTGTCGTCAAAGTAGGCGGGCACCGTGATGACGGCTTCCGTCACCGGCTCGCCCAGATAGCTCTCGGCGTCCCGGCGGATCTTGGTCAGGATCATGGCGCTGATCTCCTGCGGAGTCAGGTCCTTGCCGTCGATGTGCACCCGGTAATCGGAGCCCATGTGGCGCTTGATGCTGGAGATGGTGCGCCCGGAGTTGGTGGCGATCTGACGCTTGGCCGCGCCGCCCACCAGCCGCTCGCCATCCTTGGTAAAGGCTACCACGCTGGGAGTGGTCCGCTCGCCCTCCGCGTTGGCAATGACAACGGGCTTGCCGCCCTCGACCACTGCCACACAGGAGTTGGTGGTACCCAGGTCAATTCCGATCACTTTGCTCATTTTCGTCGTCCTCTCTGCTTTTGCAGCGCGTGTATTTTTCCATGTTTATCTTACCGGTTCCGTATGACAATTTCTTAGAGCAAATGTAAAGAAACTGTGTTTACCGCTTTTCGTCGCCCAGCAGCCCGCGGATGGCGTCTTCCGTCTCCTGCAGCCACTGCTCCGCGGCGGGGTCTCCCTCGCCCAGCCGAATTTTGAACCCCTGCTTTGCCTCTGCCATCTCGGCCAGCGCCCGGGGCCGGGAGAGGTACTGTGTCTCGTATTGGGCCATCCGGAGCCGCACCTGCGGCATGTAGGCGATATCCGGCGTGGGGCGGGCCGCCGTCCGCGCCTGACGGTAATACCGGAGCGCCGCCCCCGGCCCCTTGCCAGAGGCCATGCAGTCGTCGCCCAGGGCGATCATGGCCAGCACATCCCCGGCCTCGGCGGCCTTTTTCCACATCCGGCGGGCCTGCACCGCACTGCGGCGGACGCCCTTGCCCTCATACAGCAGCTCTCCCAGCATGGAAAGCGCTTCGGCTCGGCCCTGTTCGGCTGCCTGCTCGTAGTAGTGGAGCGCGTCGGCCCACTGCCCGGCCAGAGCAGCCTGGCTGCCCTTGTGCAGCTCTTCCTCGCCGGGCTCATCGGTGTCCCGGCTGGCATGGAGCAGGCCGTTGAGCAGGCTGGCATCCAGCGTGGCCGAGGTCGTCCACGGGTCCAGCACGATACCGTCCATCTCCTTGCTGTCCAGCACTTTCTGCATGGCGTCCACCAGCAGCAGCTCCGCCATGGGACGGGCCGCCGTGCCTTGGTCGGCCTCCGCCGTTTTCACGGAGGTGAAGATGGGCAGATAGTTTTTGCCTTTCTGGGTGCGCAGGGTCCACAGGGGCAGGTCCCGCGCTTTTTCCGCCGGGACCGGGTGTTCTGCCCAGGAGGCGCCCCCTTTCTCCGAGTCCGGCGCGGCCTGCAGCGGCACCAGAACCCGGGTATCCAGCTCCAGCGCGTAATTCAGCGCGTTCATCAGTGTCCAGAAGCTCTCCTCGTTCTGGGCTTTATACAGTGCCGTCACCGCCTGTTCCACAGCCGGGCAGCCTGTGCCCAGCGGGCCATACTCCGGCGCGCCATGCTGCCGGGCCGCACTGCCCGCCGGGCGGAACCGCAGCCGCGCCCCGTTTTCGTTTGCCATTGCTCTCACCGTTCTTCCCAAATAAAATCATTTTATAGTATAGCAGGGTTTATTTGTCAAATCCATAGCAATTTTATAATATGCGCGCTATAATAAGGAATGTTTACTCCAAAATCTCATCCAAAAAGGAGCGTATCGCCTTGAACAAAATGCTAGACTATCTGAACGGCTACAAGCGCGAATGCGTGCTTGCGCCGCTGTTCAAGATGCTGGAAGCCACCTTTGACCTGTTTGTCCCGCTGGTGATGGCAGACATCGTCAATGTGGGCATTGCAGCGCACGACTTCCATTATATCCTTATGCGGTGCGGTATTTTGCTGCTGCTGGCCATCATCGGCCTCGCCTGCAGCCTTACCGCCCAGTACTTCTCGGCCAAGGCCTCGGTGGGTTACTCCACCGCCCTGCGCCATGCGCTGTTCGCGCATATCCAGACCCTGAGCTTTACCGAGATGGATACCCTGGGCACCAGCACCCTCATCACCCGGATGACCAGCGACCTGAACCAGGTGCAGAGCGGCCTGAACCTCTTCCTCCGCCTGTTCCTCCGCAGCCCGTTTGTGGTGTTTGGTGCCATGATCATGGCGTTCACCGTCAATGTGCGGGCCGCGCTGATCTTTGTGGTGGCCATCCCACTGTTGAGCGTGGTGGTCTTTGGTGTTATGGTGGTCACCCGCCCGCTGTACAAGACCGTGCAGACCCGGCTGGACCGGGTGCTGGGCCTGACCCGTGAGAACCTGACGGGCGCGCGCGTCGTCCGCGCCTTTGATAAGGAGCAGACCGAGGTGAACCGCTTTGAGGACGCCAACGCCCTGCTGACCAAAATGCAGCTCCATGTGGGCCACATCTCCGCCCTGATGAACCCGCTGACCTATGTCATCATCAACCTGGCCATCGTGGCGCTGCTGTATGTGGGCAGTGTGCAGATCAATGTGGGCGGCATGGCCTCCGGCGACGTCATCGCACTGGTGAACTACATGAACCAGATCCTGGTCGAGCTTGTCAAGCTGGCCAACCTCATCGTGCAGGTGAGCAAGGCACTGGCCTGCGCGGGCCGTGTGCAGGCCGTGCTGGACACCAGGCCCGGGATGCAGTTCCCGCAAGAGGTACCGGGTGAGGTGCCCGCCGAGAAGCAGAACGACGCCGTCCGGTTCGACCATGTGGGCCTGACCTATGCGGGGGCCGGTGCACCCAGCCTGACCGACATCAGCTTCACGGCGGAAAAGGGCCAGACCATCGGCGTCATCGGTGGCACGGGCAGCGGCAAATCCAGCCTCGTCAGCCTCATCCCCCGCTTTTACGATGCCACCGAGGGCAGCGTGGAGATCTTTGGCCACCCGGTGCAGAATTACCCCCGCGAGGAGCTGCGCGGCAAGGTGAGCGTCGTCATGCAGAAGGCCCAGCTCTTTGGCGGCACCATCCGCTCCAACCTGCTGTGGGGCAATCAAAACGCCTCGGATGCAGACCTCTGGGCCGCGCTGGAAACGGCGCAGGCCGCCGAGTTCGTCCACTCGAAGCCCCTTGGGCTGGACGAACCCGTGGAGCAGGGCGGCCGCAACCTGTCCGGCGGCCAGAAGCAGCGCCTGACCATCGCCCGCGCGCTGGTCAGCAAGCCGGAGATCCTGATTTTGGACGACAGTGCCAGCGCCCTGGACTACGCCACGGATGCCGCCCTGCGCAAGGCACTGGCCGCCCTGCCCGGCAGCATGACCGTCTTCATCGTCAGCCAGCGCGCCGCCAGCCTGCAGCACGCGGATCAGATCCTGGTGCTGGACGACGGCCATCTGGCAGGCCTTGGCACCCATGCCGAGCTGCTGGCCTCCTGCCCTGTGTATGAAGAGATCTACGCCAGCCAGTTCAAGAAAGGAGATGCGCGGCAATGAGTGCAAAAGCAAAAAGTAAGCTGACCCCGGAACAGCGCAATGCCACGCTGCGCCGTGTCCTGCATAAGATCAAACCCTACAGCCTGTTTGTGGTGTGCAGCCTGGTAGTGGCCGCCGTGAGCGTGGCCGCCCAGCTGTATATCCCCATCCTCTGCGGCAATGCCATCGACTTTATGCTGGGCAAGGGCAACGTGAACCTTTCCGCCGTCCTGAACATCGTCGTGGAGATCATCGTGGTGGCCGTGGCCGCCGCCTTTGCGCAGTGGCTGCTCAGTGTCTGCAACAACCGCATCACGTTCTCCGTCAGCCGCGACCTCCGCAACGAGGCCATGCGCAAGCTCCAGACCCTGCCCCTCTCCTACCTCGACAGCCACCCCTCCGGCGACATCGTCAGCCGGATGGTAGCCGATGTGGACACCTTTGCCGACGGCCTGCTCATGGGCTTCACCCAGCTGTTCTCGGGCGTGCTGACCATTCTGGGCACCCTGCTGTTCATGCTGTTCCAGAACGTGCCCATCACGCTGGTGGTGGTCTGTGTCACCCCGTTGAGCCTCGTCGTGGCAAGTTTCCTCGCCAAGCGCAGCTACAAGTATTTCCAGGGCCAGAGCACCGTCCGTGGTGAGCAGACCGCTCTGGTCAACGAGATGATCGAGGGACAGAAAGTGGTACAGGCCTTTGGCCACGAGGCCGAGAGCCTGGAAGCCTTTGATGAAGTGAACGGTCGTTTACAGGACGTGAGCCTCAAGGCCATCTTCTTCTCCAGCATGACCAACCCCGCCACCCGCTTTGTCAACAACATCGTCTACGCCGGCGTGGGCCTGGTGGGTGCCATCTACGCCGTGGCAGGCGGCATCACCATCGGCCAGCTGAGCATCTTCCTCAGCTACGCCAACCAGTACACCAAGCCGTTCAACGAGATCTCCGGCGTCGTCACCGAGCTGCAGAACGCCCTGGCCTGCGCGGCCCGTGTGTTTGAGCTGCTGGATGCAGACGACCAGATCCCCGAGGCCAAAAACGCTGCCGCGCTCCAGCCGGACGGCCATGTGGTGCTGCAGGATGTCTCGTTCCGCTACCTGCCGGACCGTCCCCTCATCGAGGGGCTGAACCTGGACGTCAAGCCCGGCCAGCGCATTGCCATCGTGGGCCCCACCGGCTGCGGCAAGACCACCCTCATCAACCTGCTCATGCGGTTCTATGATGTCAACGGCGGCTCCATCACCGTCTCCGGCACCGACATCCGGGATGTGACCCGTGCCTCCCTGCGGGGCAGCTACGGCATGGTACTGCAGGACACCTGGCTCCGGGCCGGTACCGTGCGGGAGAACATCGCTTACGGCAAGCCCGACGCCACCGACGAAGAGATCATCGCCGCGGCCAAGGCTGCCCATGCCGACAGCTTTATCCGCCGCCTGCCGGAGGGCTACAACACTGTCATCGCCGAGGACGGCGGCAACATCAGCCAGGGCCAGAAGCAGCTGCTCTGTATCGCCCGTGTCATGCTCTGCCTGCCCCCCATGCTGATTCTGGACGAGGCCACCTCCTCCATTGATACCCGTACCGAGGTGCGCATCCAGGCCGCCTTTGCCCGGATGATGCAGGGCCGCACCAGCTTCATCGTGGCCCACCGCCTCTCCACCATCCGCGAGGCCGATGTCATCCTTGTGATGAAAGACGGCCACATCGTGGAGCAGGGCAATCACGACGAGCTGCTGGCTCAGGGCGGCTTTTACGCCACCTTGTACAATAGCCAGTTCGAGGGCGTGGAGACCTGAGCCTGAAATCACCTGTCCAAAGAGCATGTCTTCCAAAAAGAGGACATGCTCTTTTCTTTATGCTATAATAAAGGCAATCTCTTACAAAAAGGCGGTGCATCCCATGCGCTTTCTTCACCTCTCGGACCTCCACCTCGGCAAGCGGGTCTGTGAGTTTTCCATGCTGGACGACCAGCGCTATATCCTCGAGCAGATTCTGTCGCTGCTGGACACCCACCCCGTGGACGGGGTGCTTCTGGCGGGCGACCTTTACGATAAGCCCGTGCCCCCCGCCGAGGCCGTCCGCCTGCTGGACTGGTTCCTCACCGCGCTGGCCGAGCGGAAGCTTCCGGTGTTCGCCATCAGCGGCAACCACGATTCCGCCGACCGCATCGCGTTTGGCTCCCACCTGCTGGCGGAGAGCCGGGTATACATGAGCCCGGTGTTCACCGGGGCCCCGGAGCCCATCCCCCTCACCGACGAATACGGCCCGGTGGACATCTACCTGCTCCCGTTTTTGAAGCCTGCCACCGTCCGGCATGTCTGGCCGGAGGAACCCGCTGAAAGTACCCAGAGCTACTCCGACGCGCTGGGCTGTGTCCTGCGCCACTGCAAACGGGACCCGGCTCACCGCAGCCTGCTGGTGGCCCACCAGTTCGTGGCCGGGGCCGCTGTCTGCGAGAGCGAGGAGCCCTCGGTGGGCGGGCTGGACAGTGTGGACGTTTCCCTGTTCGAGGGCTTTGATTATGTGGCCCTGGGCCACCTCCACAGCCCTCAGAAAGTGGGGCGGGACACCGCGCGCTACTGCGGCACACCCCTCAAGTATTCGTTCTCCGAGGCAGGGCAGCAAAAGAGCGTCACCTTTGTGGAGCTGGGCCCCAAGGGCAGCGTCTCCATCACCACGGAACCCCTCACCCCGCTGCACGACCTGCGGGAGCTGCGGGGCAGCTACATGGAGCTGACGGACCGCCGGGCCTACGAGGGCACCGCCACGGACGATTACCTCCACATCACCCTGACCGATGAACAGGATATCCCGGACGCGCTGGCCCGGCTGCGGGTCATCTATCCCAATCTCATGCGACTGGATTACGACAACCGCCGCACCCGGGAACAGCAGACCGTGGAGGGCCCGGCCCGGGCCGAGCAGCAGACCCCCCTGGAACACTTTGCAGCTTTTTATCAATTGCAGAATAACCAGCCCCTGAGCGAGGAGCAGGCCGCATTCTGCCAGCAGCTCATTGAATCCATCTGGAAAGGAGAGGACAACGCATGAGGCCTTTGAAACTGACCCTTTCGGCCTTTGGGCCCTATGCCGCCGAGACCACTCTCCCGCTGGAGCAGCTGGGCCGGGGTGGCCTGTACCTCGTCACGGGGGACACCGGGGCGGGCAAGACCACCCTCTTTGACGCCATCACCTACGCCCTCTACGACCACTCCAGCGGCGGCGTACGAGAGGGGGCCATGCTCCGCAGTAAATACGCCGACCCCAAAACACCCACCTTTGTGGAGCTGGAATTTGAGGTGAACGGCCAGCGGTACACCGTGCGGCGGAACCCGGAATATCTCCGCCCCAAGGCCCGGGGCGAGGGTTTTACCACCGAGAAAGCGGACGCCACCCTCACCTATGCCGATGGCCGCCCGCCCGTCACGAAAGCCAAAGAGGTGACAGCCGCCGTCATCGACATCATCGGGCTGGATTACAGCCAGTTCTCGCAGATCGCCATGATCGCGCAGGGGCAGTTCACCCGGCTGCTGAATGCCTCTACCGAGGAGCGGAGCCGCATTTTCCGCAAACTGTTCCGCACCCAGCGGTACCAGAAATTGCAGGAAGCGCTGCAGGCGGAGGTTTCTGCCCTCACGGCCCAGCGCGCGGCCCAGAAAGTGCGGATCGGACAGATCTTATCCGGCATCTCATATCCGCCCGAGGACCCGGGCGCCGAAGCATTGGACGCCCTGCGCCAACCGGAAGCACAGCTCTTACCGGACGCCGTGCTGGCCCTGTTGGACGATCTGCTGGCCCGGCAGGAGACGGAGCTTGCCCGGCTGGCCGCTCAACGGGCGGAGCAGGAAGCGGCTCTGGACGCCCTGCAGCAGACCCTTGGCCGGGCCCAGCAGGCACAGAAACTGCAGCAGGAGCTGGCCGCCAAACGGGCCAAAGCGCAGGAAGCAGCTCTCTTAGAGGCCGCCCGGGCCGCGGCACGCCGCAAAACGCTGGACGAGCTGACCACCCGCCTGGCCGAAACCGAAACGGCACTGGCCGGGCTGGCCGACACGGATACCCGCCGGGTGGAGCTGGAAGCCAACGCCTCCCGTCTTGCTCAGCGCGGGGAAACGCTCCGCAAACTGGAACAGAGCCTCACCGACTGTCAGCGCCGCGCTGCCGCCGCCAAGGCGGCACAGGAGCAGTACCGGCAGGCAGCCGCCCGCCAGACCGAGGCACACACCGCCCGGGATGGGCTGGAACGGGCGTTTCTGGACGCGCAGGCGGGCCTGCTGGCCCAGACGCTGGAAGAGGGCACGCCCTGCCCGGTCTGCGGCAGCACCCACCATCCGGCCAAAGCCCTGCTCCCCCGCACGGCCCCCACACAGACGCAGGTAAACGCGGCCAAGCGCGCCGCCACTGAGGCAGACGCCGCCGCGCAGGAAGCCAGTGCCGCCGCCCGCGCCGCCCTGACCCGGGAGCAGGAGGGCCGCGCCCGCCTGCGGCAGGACGCCGAGGCCCTGTTGCCGGAGCGGTTCACCTCTCCGGAGGGGCCGGTGCCGCTGACGGTGGGCCTGCTCAAGACCGCATTAGCCGAGGAGCATACCGCCCTGCGCCGGGCACTGGACGCTCTGCACGCACAGCAGACTGAAAATGCTGCCCAGACGAAACGCCGCACCCAGCTGGAAACCCAGCGCAAGCAATTGGCCGACCAGCGCGCTGCATTGGAAGCGCAGGCGGCGCAGGCCCAGCAGGCGGCGGCCGCTGCCGAGGCCACCGTCCGCACACTGGAGGCCCAGCAGACTTCTGAAAACACGCTGCCCCCGCGGGAGCTGGCAGCATTGCAGGCCCGGCAAACGGAGCTGCAGACCGCCCGCAGCCAGCTGACCGCCGCCGAAAAGGCCCTCAACGCCCGGCTGGTGCCCAACCGGAACGCAGCCGCCCAGTACCGCCAGCACTCGGCCCGGCTCACGGCGCTGGAACACCGCTGGCAGTGGGTCAGCGCCCTCTCCGCCACGGCGGGCGGCACCCTGAGCAGCAAACAGAAGATCCGGCTGGAAGCCTACATTCAGATGAACTACCTCGACCGCATCCTGGTCCACGCCAACACCCGCCTGATGCAGATGACGGCGGGCCAATACGAGCTGGAACGGATCGGGGCCGAGAACCAGCGCAGCCAGTCCGGCCTCGACCTCGGCGTCATCGACCACTACAACGGCACCCGCCGCAGCGTGAAGACCCTTTCCGGCGGAGAGAGCTTCAAGGCCTCTCTGGCGCTGGCCCTGGGCCTTTCAGACGAGGTGCAGAGCGCCGCTGGCGGCATCCGACTGGACACCCTTTTCCTCGACGAGGGCTTTGGCTCCCTGGACGAGGACTCGCTGGAACAGGCGATCCGGGTGCTGGCAGGCCTGACCGAGGGTGACCGGCTGGTGGGCATCATCTCCCATGTAGGAGCCCTCAAGGATCGCGTTGACCATCAGGTGGTCGTCCGCAAGGCCCGCAGCGGCGGGAGCACGGTAGAGCTCATCGTATAATCGCGGCACCTCTGCGCAAACTATGCGCGGAGGTGTTTTTATGTCGAAGCACAAGCATTCCGTTGGAAACACGTCGAGCAGGGTGAGCCCTCCGCTGGGGCATCTGCCTGATTTTGAAATAAAACCTCTCAGTCCGCGCTCTGGCGCGGACAGCTCCCCTGCCAAGGGGAGTTCCATCGAGGTAACGGACGGCACCCCTGCCGCCTGCTACCAGAAAAACGCTGAGGATTATTTACAAGGCGATGTTTCCACCAGCGTGATGGCCCAGTACGGCCAGCAGCTGTTCGGCACGGCCCAGCACACCCACTCTGCCCACCCGGCCCCGGATGAGGACGAGAGCGGCGTGGAAGCACTGGTGGAGTGGCGGGAGGACGCCCCCTACGGCTAAGTTCTGAAACAATTTTCAAATTATTTTTAATTTAGTAGTTGAAATCTTCGGCCGCTTCTTTTATTATGGTAGCAAACAAAGACAAAGGCAGGTAATGTTACCATGGCAGAAATCAAATACGAAGTGGTCCAGAAGCTGGCAGTCCTCTCCCAGCGGCCCCGCGGCTGGGAGCGCCAGCTCAACCTCATCAGCTGGAACGACGGCGAGCCCAAGTATGATATCCGCGACTGGTCCCCGGACGGCACCCGGATGGGCAAGGGCATTTCCCTGAGCCACGACGAGCTGGCCATCCTCAAGGGCATCCTGGACGATATGGAGCTGTAAGATGGGCGACCGCGAGGAGTTTTTGCAGATCTTCCAGCAGCATGTCACCCGCCCCGGCAGCGAGAAGCTGCTGGACTGGCTGGACAACAAGACCGATTTCTTCTCGGCTCCGGCCTCCACCCGGTTCCACGGAGCCTGTGAGGGCGGGCTGTGTATGCACAGCCTCAACGTCTATCACGCCCTCCATGACACGTTCTTCACCGAGGGCGACAGCGAGGAGAGCTTTGCCATCTGCGCCTTGCTGCACGACCTGTGCAAGGCCAACTACTACAAGCGCGGCACCCGCAACGTGAAAAATGACGTGACCGGCCAGTGGGAAAAAGTGCCCTCCTACAGCGTGGAGGATCTGTTCCCTTACGGCCACGGCGAGAAGAGCGTTTTCCTCATTGAGCGGTTCATGAAACTGAAAGTGGAGGAAGCGGTGGCCATCCGCTGGCACATGGGCGGCTTTGACGACGCGGCCCGGGGCGGCTGCTTTGCCATCTCGGAGGCCTACGATAAATACCCTCTGGCCGTCAAGCTCCACATTGCTGACCTGGAAGCAACGTACCTCATGGAACACCGCACCAGCGCGGTAAAATAAAGCTTCTTTCGCTTGGCTCTCCTTGCCAGGAGAGCTCCGTGCCGCGCCCGCGTATGCGGGATGGCGCGGTGAGAGGTTGGACTTTGTAAAACCTCTCCGTCACGCCTGACGGCGTGCCACCTCTCCTGCGAAGGAGAGGCAAAAGATGTAAAAAATTCACCAATGCAATTGACATTGCATTGGTGATTTTGCTTTTTATGTGCCCATCAGCTGTTCCAGCTGGGAGATGATATCCACCGAGAGGTGATCCAGCTTGGTCTTGGGCTCCCACTCCGGGGTGCCCGTGTCCAGCAGGGTCTCGATCTCGCCGGAAGAAGCGCCCTGGGCCACCCCGGCATCCCTTGCCGGGGCCGGGAAATGGATGACCGGGAGCTCCGGCTTTTCCAGCACCGGAACGGTGGGCTGAGGCGTCGGCTCCGGCAGAGTCTCGCCCGCCCGGGCCTGCTCACACAGCGCCTGTAACTCGGCGTTCTCCCGGCGCAGGTCCAGCATGGCACGCTCGTAGGCGAACAGGCGAGTCTCATACCGGCGGATCTCCGCATTGGCGGCTTCCAGCCTGCGGCGGAGCACCTCCACCTCAGAAAGCGCAGACTGTCCCCCGGATGCCGGAACAATGCCCGGCAGAGTGCCTCCCGGCTGGTTCTGGCTCGCCATGGCTTCCTCCACTTCCTGTAATCGGCGCTGGGTGCGGCGGCAATCGGACGCTGTTTCGGCACAAAGACGCTCAATGCAGCGCAGTACGCTGTTTTTGCGGCTGCTCAACCATGCGGTGGGCAGCGTTCCGTCCCTGAGTACCATCCAATGCCTCCTTCCGCTCACGCGCAAGAGACACGCCCCCTCCCGGGCGCTCTGTTGTTTTTAAAAGAAGATCCCGCTTACTTGCGCTTGTTCAGGATCGCCAGCAGCTCGTCATAATAACGGTTGTCGCTGCTCTCCTCTTCCACCTTGGCGGTGTTGGCAGCAGGCTGCTGCTTTGCGGCATTGTTGGCGGCTGCCACATCCGAGCTGAAGACAGCCGACGGCGTGGAAGCGGCAGTGCCTGCAGCATTGTTCAGGCTGTTGCGCAGGCCCTCGGGCACCTTGTTGTCAAAACCGGTGGCGACCACGGTGACGCGCATCTCATCGGAGAGGTTCTCATCAAACGCGGTACCCCAGATGATGTTTGCATCGGGATGCGCGCTCTGGGTGATGAGGCCCGCGGCGGTCTCGACATCCTCCAGGCCGATGTCCGGGCTGGAAGTGATGTTGATGATAACGCCGTGTGCACCGGCAATGCTGGTCTCCAGCAGCGGAGAGGAAATGGCCGCCTTGGCGGCGTTCTCTGCTTTCCCGGCACCCTTGGCACTGCCCACGCCCATGTGTGCGTAGCCCGCGTCTTTCATGATGGAGCGCACGTCGGCGAAGTCCAGGTTGATGAACGCGGGCACATTGATCAGGGCGGAGATGGACTCCACGCCCTGGCGCAGCACGTTATCCGCGGCCTGGAAAGCGTTCATCAGGGTGATCTTCTCCTGGCTGATCATCTTCAGGCGCTCATTGGGGATCACGATCAGGCTGTCCACATGCATCAGCAGGTTTGCAATGCCCTGCTCGGCCAGGCCCATCTTCCGCTTGCCCTCAAAAGAGAACGGCTTGGTCACGATGCCAACGGTCAGGATGCCCAGGTCATGGGCGACCTCGGCCACAACAGGGGCCGCGCCCGTGCCGGTGCCGCCGCCCATACCGGCGGTGATAAAGACCATCTGAGAGCCCTTGAGCGCGTTTGCGATCTCGTCCTTGCTCTCCTCGGCGGCGCGCTGGCCGATCTCAGGGTCGGCACCCGCGCCGCGGCCCTTGGTGAGCTTGGAACCCAGCTGCACCTTGGTGGCAGCATGGTTCTTGGCCAGTGCCTGCTGGTCGGTATTCATCGCGATGAATTCAACACCCTGCAGGCCGTCGCTGACCATCCGGTTGACAGCGTTTCCGCCGCCGCCACCGACGCCAATTACCTTAATCGTCGTAACGTTTTCGTCCATTTCTTCATCGAGCATCAATGCCATAACTTTGTCCTCCATCGGATTTTATCGTACACCCGCCGTGTACAAAGGCAGGATTATCTCATATTACTGCTACTATATAACAGTATCGTATCATCTTTTGGCTCCGATTGCAAGACAAATTTGGGTTTTTGGGGGTGTTTTTTTCACCGGGGGTCACGCGGGCTTCGTTTCTCGGTAAATTCGTGCCCCAAGAGAGGCCAAAATCTCTGTAAAATCCGCATATCCACGGTCGAGATACGCAACCCCGCCGATTTGGCTCCTGCCCTGTGCCGCCAGGGCTGCCAGCACCAGCGCGGCCCCGCCCCGCAGGTCGGGTGCGGAAAGGCGTGTGCCCCGCAGTGCACCACCCGGCCGGATGTGCAGCACCCGGCCCGCCGTATTTACCCACCCGCCCAAGGCCGCAAAGCCCTCCGCGCAGGCAAACCGCTGCTCAAAGATCACATCCTCAACACTGCTTTCGCCCTCCGCACAGAGCATGGCGGCCGCCAGCGGCGGGGCGGCATCGGTGGCCAATGCCGGGTATACTCCGGTGAACACCCGGCCCGCGCCGTACAGCCGCCCAAACCGGGCCACCTGCACGCTCTCCCCGCCGCGCTCCACCCGGCAGCCCATTTGTGCCAGAATTTCCAGCACCGGGGCATAGAGCTCCGGGCTGCATCCGGTCAGTTCCACCCGTCCCCCGGCGGCGGCCGCCGCACAGGCCAGCGTGGAGGCAAAAATACGGTCCGGCAGGGGCGAAAACACGCACCCGCCCAGCGCCCTCCGCCCCTCAATGATGAGCGTGGAGCTTCCCGCCCCCTCCACACTGCCTCCGCACCGGTTGAGGAAATCGGCCAGGTCTGCGACCTCCGGCTCCCGCGCGGCTCCCCGCAGCACGGTGCGGCCCCGGGCGCAGGCCGCCGCCAGCAAAAGCGTCTCGGTGGCCCCCACACTGGGGAACCGCAGGGTGATTTCTGCCCCATGCAGGCCGGAGGGAGCCAGCAGCACCAGCCGCCCCGGCCCGGCGTCCAGCTCCTGCACCCCCATCCGCGCCAGACCCGTCAGGTGCAGGTCAATGGGGCGGGAGCCGATCCTGCACCCGCCGGGCAGCACGGTCTCCGCCCGGCCCAGCCGTGCCAGCAGCGGCGCGCAGAAGAGAATGGAAGCCCGCATTTGTGCCGCTGTTTGCCCCGGCAGGGTGCTCTGGACCGGGCTGCCGGAGAGCGCCACATCGCTGCCCTGCCACTGGGCCGTGCAGCCCGCGCCCCGCAGCAGCGCAAGGCTGCACTCTACGTCCGAGAGCCTTGGCACGCCCCGCAGCCGGACCGGCCGCTGGCAGAGCAGCGCGGCCGCCAGAAGCGGCAGGACGCTGTTTTTTGCTGCCGGGATGCGGACCGTTCCGTTCAAAGGCCACCCACCCGTTACCACGATCTGTTCCGCGCTCTGTGCCATATCCGCAGCCCCCATTCCGCAAAAGATACCACAGGCTATGCAAAGGGAGCGCGGAATGTCAATCCGTCTGATTCCAAAAGAATTTGGTGCGTCATTTGTTCACGTTTATTTAAAATCAAACCTCTCAGGCCGCGCTCTGGCACGTCCAGCCGTCCTCCCTCTGTCGCTAACGCGACATCTCCCTCCGGCCGGAGGGAGTCTATCCTATCAGGGGAGCCAAACAGAGGAATTTTCACGTTTCCCCTCTTGAAACGGAAAGCACCACCCCCATCTCGCCCAGCAGCATCATGAGGCTGGTGCCGCCGGAGGAAAAAAACGGCAGGCTGATGCCTGTGTTGGGGATGGTGTTGGTCACAACGGCCATGTTCAGTACGGCCTGCAGGGCCACCTGCACCGTGAAGCCGACCACCAGCAGTGCCCCGAAACGATCGGGCGCATGGGCCGCCAGCGTGATTCCCCGCCAGAGCAGCAGCACGAACAGCCCCACCACGGCGCAGGCCCCCACAAAGCCCAGCTCCTCGCAAACGATGGAAAAAATAAAATCGTTCTGGGGCTCTGGCACGAACAGATGTTTCTGGCGGCTGTTGCCCAGCCCCAGCCCGGCAGCCCCGCCGGAGCCGATGGCATACAGGCTCTGGATGGTCTGGTGGCCGTCGCCCAGCGGGTCGGCAAAGGGGTCCAGCCAGGAGTTGAGCCGGTCAGCGGCGTAGGGCACAAGGTCGGGCATGATGACCACTGCCGCCCCGATGGCGGCCACTCCGCTCACGCCTGCCAGCACGAACCACTTGAGCCCGGTGCCGCCCACAAACATCAGCACGGCTCCAATGCCCAGGATCAGCAGAGTGCCCGAAAGGTGCGGCTCCAGCAGCATCAGCGCCGCCACCACCCCCAGCACCAGCGCAAAGGGAAGCACGCCCACGGAGAAACGTTTCATCTGGTCGTGGTTGAGGGAAATGACATGGCTGAACACCAGCACCACCGCGAATTTGGCAATTTCGCTAGGCTGCAGCGTGCCCAGCCCGGGCAGCACCAGCCAGCGCTTGCAGCCATTGTACTCCGGCATAAAGAGCACGGCCACCAGCAAAACGAGGGAGAGAGCCAGCAGCGGCCAGGCCAGCTTATGGAAAAGATGATAATCCACCCGGCTGGCCAGCCACAGGCCCACCAGCCCCAGCGCCGCATAGAGCAGCTGCGGGCGCAGGTAGGCCCAGGCATCCCCCCGGCGGTAGAGAGCCACCGCACTGGAGGCAGAGGCCAGCATCACCAGCCCAAAGCCCACCAGCGTGAGCACCAGTACCAGAAAAGGCAGGTCCATGGCAGGCAGCTGCCGCAGAGGCAGGCGGAGCCTGTGGCGGGGCGTGGGGCGTATCGTTTCATTGTGCAGCATCGGCAGTTCCTCCCGGGTACTTATTGTACGCAGGAATGGCGAATAATAGTCACTCCGCCCCGCATAGAGTGGCAGGAGGAGGTGGTGTTCATGTCCGGTCCGCGCACCCTGCCCGAGCGGGCATTCCGCCAGCGGGCACGGCTGGTGGCCGTGCTGTTCTGTGCCGTGGCCGCCGGGCTGGCGTTCCGTCTGTTCTGGCTGCAATTGCGCGCCTCCGATTGGTACACTCAGCGGGCGCTGGGCCAGCAATTGCGGGATACCATCGTCCCGGCGGACCGGGGCCGCATCTACAGTGCGGACGGCGTTTTGCTGGCCGCCAACAGCAGCTGCTGGACCCTGCGGGCCTCGCCTCGGGAGATGCCGGAGGAAAAACTCGGCCTTGCCGCCCAGGGCCTTGCGAAAATATTGGAGCTGGACGAAGCCGCCCTGCTGGAAAAGTTCAGCCAGCGGCGCTCCAACGACTGCCTGCTCCGCTACCGGGTGGACCGTTCCATGGCCGACCGGGTGCGGGATTTCTGCGAGGAGAACGGCATCACCGGCATCCGGATCAACCAGGACTCCAGGCGCTGGTACCCGCAGGGGGAGTTTCTGGCCTCGGTGCTGGGTTTCACCAATGTGGACAACGCCGGTGTCTCGGGGCTGGAGCTGGAATACGACGATCTGCTCACTGGGGAAAACGGCGTGGTGCTCACCGCCGTCAACGCCTGGGGCTACACACTGGAACAAAGCTATGAGACCGAGCGCTTCCCCACCGAGGGGGACGGCCTGCGGCTGACCATCGACACCAACATCCAGCATTACCTGGAGAACGCGCTGGGCTATGCCGTCCGGGAGCATCACGTCGCGGCCCGGGCCGTGGGCATCGTGATGGACGTGAACACCGGGGCCGTGCTGGCCATGTCCACCACCCCCTCCTACGACCCCAACCAGCCCCGCGTGCTGGCCGACAAGGCCGCCCGGAGCATGGTGGACGCCCTGACCGGCGACGAGCGCAAGGCAGCTTTGCAGCTGGCCCAGCAGACCCAGTGGCGGAACAAGGCCGTCAGCGATTTATACGAGCCGGGCAGCGTTTTCAAGCTCATCACCTGCGCGGCGGCGCTGGACGCCGGGGCCATCTCCAAAAGCTCCAGCTTTTACTGCGGGGAGTTCATCTCGGTAGCAGGCACCCGGTTCCACTGCGCCAACCACAAGCGCCACGGGGCCCAGACCGTGACCCAGGCACTGGAAAACTCCTGCAACCAGAGCTTCATCCAGATCGGGGCAAGGCTGGGCAAAGAGGCGTTCTGTGATTATTTTGCAGCCTTTGGCCTGCGGGAGCCTACCGGCATCGACCTGCCCGCCGAGCCGAAAAAGAGCCTCTACTACACCGCTGACCGGATGGGCCCGGTGGAGCTGGCCTCCTGCGCGTTCGGGCAGAGCAGCAAGATCTCCTACCTGGAAATGGCCTCGGCGGTCTGTGCCGTGGTCAACGGCGGGAAGCTGCTGCAGCCCCGGGTGGTGGATGCCATTTTAGGGCCGGAGGGTGAGGTCATAGAGACCCTCTCCCCCGTCTGCAAACGGCAGGTGCTCAAGCCCGAGACCAGCCAGATCATGCGGGAGATGATGGAGGCGGTCGTCCTCTACGGCGGCGGGCGGAACGCGCGGATCGCAGGCTACCGGGTGGGCGGCAAGAGCGGCACCAGCCAGAAGCTGGACAGCGCCGACGAAAAGGCCCGCATTGCCAGCTTTGTGGCCGTGGCCCCCATCGACGACCCGCGGTTCCTCTGCCTGGTCTGCCTGGATGAGCCCCACAGCTGGACGACGGCAGGCGGCAGCCTCTCGGCTCCCGTCTGCGCCGAGGTTCTGGAACAGACGCTGGTATACAAAGGCATCCCCCGCGCCGCCGTCCCGGAGCAGCCAGCCCCCACGGCGGAGACTGCCGCCGACCTGCCTGAAGATGGCGACAGTTTTGACGGGGCCTGAATCAGGGCAAAAAGAAAAGACCGCCGAAGCGGTCCTGCGGATATGATCGAATGTGCTGCTGGATTTTCAGCTCTGCTGCGGCTGCTCGCGGAACGTGATCTCGCCGGTCTTGCTGTCCATGGCATCCACGATGGCAAGGCTCTCCAGCTGGTAGCCCTTGCTGCGGATGAGCTCGCCGCCCTGCTGGAAACCTTTTTCCACGGCAATGCCGATGCCTTCCACGGTAGCACCGGCCTCCTGTGCCAGCTCCAGAAGGCCCATCAGGGCACAGCCGTTGGCCAGGAAATCGTCAATGATGAGGACATGATCCTCCGGGGTGAGGAACTTTTTGGAGACGATGACGTTGTAGATCTTCTTGTGGGTAAAAGACTGGATCTTGGTCTCGTAGTTATCGTAATCCAGGTTGATGCTCATGGACTTTTTGGCAAACACCACCGGCACGTTGAACTCGCTGGCCACCACGGCGGCAATGCCAATGCCGCTGGCCTCGATGGTGAGCACCTTGTTGATGGGCTTGCCATCAAACAGGCGCTTCCACTCCCGGGCCATCTCCTTGAACAGTGGGATGTCCATCTGGTGGTTGATGAAACTGTCTACCTTGAGCACATTGCCCTCGCGGACAATGCCGTCCTTGCGGATGCGATCTTCCAGCATTTTCATAACTCTGCACGTTCCTCCCAGTGACTCTCAATTTTTTATTTTACCAAGTATACCGGAACCACCCGGGGTTTGCAAGGTGTTTTATACCCAAATTTGACAAAAAAGCGCATGGAATTTCAGTCTTAGCTCCAAAGAGTATGACTTTGATTGCTCTTTTGCGTCCGGGGGCGATTTTTCCGGCCTGCGGGCTTGTTTTCTGGAAAAATTCGAGTATACTGGAAGCAATCAGCCGGGGGATTCTGTGCTGCCCCGGCCAACAGGGTGCGGCTGTTTTGCAACGAACCAGCCGCCGGGGAGAAGGAGTGGACCCGTATGAAAACAGGATTGATCATGGAAGGCGGTGCCATGCGGGGCATGTTCACGGCGGGCGTGCTGGACGTTCTGATGGAGAACGGCCTTGTGACCGACGGTGCGATCGGCGTGTCGGCCGGCGCGGTGTTTGGCTGCAACTACAAATCACACCAGATCGGCCGCGTCATCCGCTACAACACCGAGTACTGCAACGATAAGCGCTACGCCAGCTTCAAGAATCTGCTCAAGACCGGCAACCTCTACAGCGAGCAGTTCTGCTACCACGAGGTGCCGGAGCGGCTGGACCCCTTTGATGAGGCGGCCTTTGCCGCCTCCCCCATGGATTTCTTTGTGGTCTGCACCGATGTGAAAACGGGCGAGCCCATCTATCATAAGTGCCGCACGGGCGACGCTGAGGATGTGCGCTGGATGGAAGCCTCGGCTTCCATGCCGCTGGCGGCAAAGATCGTCAAGATCGGCCATTACGGCCTGCTGGACGGCGGCGTGGCCGATTCCATCCCGGTGCGGTTCTTTGAATCCATCGGCTACAAGCGCAACCTCATCATCCTGACCCAGCCCAAGGGCTACACCAAAAAGAAGAACAAATTCCTGCCCGCCATCCGGGCCAGATATTTCCGCTATCCCGCCTTTGTGGAGGCTGTGGCGGACCGCCATGAGCGGTATAACGAGACCCTGAGCTACATCTCGATGCTGGAGCAGGCCGGCAAGGATTATGTCATCCGCCCGCCCATCCCGCTGGAGATCGGTGCCATGGAGCGGGACCCCGCCCAGCTGCGCCGCGTCTATGAGACCGGCCGGGCCGTGGCTCAGATCCAGGTCGAGAAGATCCGGGATTTTTTGAATGCCGTGAAAGCAGCTCCTGAGACCTGATTTGCAAAACAAAAGAGGCTGTTGCAAAATGGTGCAACAGCCTCTTTTATTTTTACTTTGTAAACTTTCCCAGCAGGGTCACCGCCAGCACGATGACGCCGATGACCAGGAAAATGCCCAGCATCCCGATGAGCAGGATGGGCAGGGTGGTCTCCCAGGAAAGCAGATTCAGTTCCAGCATGATGGTTTCCTCCTTTTTTACGCGCCCAGCAGGGTCAGGATCAGGCCGCCTGCGATCACCGAGGCGATCTGGCCCGAGACGTTGACGCTGATGGAATACATGAGCAGAAAGTTCTGGTTGTCCTCTTCCAGGCCCATCTTGTTGACCACACGGCCGCTCATGGGGAAAGCCGAGATGCCTGCCGCGCCGATCATGGGGTTGATCTTCTTCCCCTCCGGCCGGAAGAGGTTGAGCAGCTTTGCAAAGAGCACGCCGCCCACGGTGTCAAACACGAACGCCACCAGCCCCAGCGCCAGGATGAGGAGGGTATCGGGCCGGACGAACTGCTCCGCCGTCATCTGCCCCGCCACGGTGAGCCCCAGCACGATGGTGATGAGGTTGGCCAGCACGTTCTGCGCCGTCTCGCTCAGGCTGTTGAGGACGCCGCACTCCCGCAGCAGGTTGCCGAACATCAGAAAGCCCACCAGCGCCACGCTGGCCGGGGCCACCAGCCCGGCAATGACGGTGACCACGATGGGGAACAGGATGCGGGTCAGGCGGCTGACGCTTCCTTTCTCGTAGGGCATCCGGATGCAGCGTTCCTCTTTGGTCGTCACCAGGCGGATGACCGGGGGCTGGACGATGGGCACCAGCGCCATGTAGCTGTAGGCAGCCACCATGATGGCGCCCAGATACTTCGAGCCCAGCACATTGGCCACAAAGATGGCCGTGGGGCCGTCGGCCGCGCCGATGATGGCGATGGACGCAGCGTCGTTCAGGTCAAAGAAGAAGCCCGCCGCAAAGAGGGTGAAAAAGATGCCGAACTGGGCCGCCGCGCCAAAGAGCATGAGCCAGGGCTTTTCCAGCAGGGGGCCGAAATCGATCATGGCGCCAATGCCGATGAAGAGCAGCAGCGGGAACAGCTCGTTGCTCATCCCCGCCTCAAACAGGGCCGAGATGGGGCCTACGGTGTCCCCCTGGGTGATGGCCCCGGAGAGGGGCAGGTTGACCAGAATGGCGCCGAAGCCCATGGGCAGCAGCAGGCTTGGCTCCATCTGTTTTGCGATGGCCAGGTAGATGAGCAGTGCGCCCACCGCCCACATGACCACCATCTGCCAGGTCAGGTTTCCAAAGTTGGAAAACAGGCTGACGAACGTTGCGAGTAAGTCCATGTTGTTTCCTCCAAAACATGCCCGGAACCTGCGGCAGGAAACAAAAAAGAGACCCCTGCCACAGCAAATTCATCACTGTGACAAAAGTCTCAAGCGAACACATGACATCGGGCGTTGCCGCCGTGCTGACGCTGCCATGCAGCGCACCGCTCCGGGTCTGCGGTGCGCCCTTTACTCCCTTTTATCGGTTCTATTGTATGCGTTTGCCCCGGGCTTGTCAATCCGGGGCTAAAATTTTTTGCCGGTTCTTTTCCGGCAGGCCCTTTTATATTTAATAGTGCACCACATTGCCCGCCCTGCGGATGCGTTCCAGCACCGGGGCTGCCTCCGGGCTGCGGAAATAGTCCAGGCTGGTTTTGGGCAGGAGCGTTTCCAGCGCGGCCCAATCGCCGTTCTGCAGGCACTGGCGGACGGTGGAGGCGCTGATGGCCTTTCCCCCGGCCTGTTTACGGGGCACAATGATGCAGTTGATGCCCGCCTTGGGCAGCTGCTCTTTCATGATCTGGTTGTAAAGCCCCGTCACCTGGCTGGTGGGCTCTTCGCCCACATAGCGGGCCGTGACGTTGAGCGCCCCGGCAATTTTGGTGAAGACGGCCAGATCCAGCCTTGCGTGGCCCTCGATCACGGCGGTTTCATCTTTTAAGAAGTAGCTCGGGAACGTGGCGTTGGAGATGATATAGGGGCCGCTGTCGTGCAGAACGACATTGGACAGATGCCGCACTCCCTCGGCCACCAGCCGCTTGCGGACTGCAAAAGGCACCAGGCTGGCGTCCTCGCTGACGACAAACAGATGGAGGGTATCACAGGCGGCAGCCGCCGTTTCCACCAGATACTGGTGCCCCAGCGTAAAGGGGTTGGCGTTCATGACCAGCGCGGCAGATCTGCCCTCGGTTTTGGTCTTTTCGAGGCCGCGCAGGTAGGCACCAAAACCATCCCGGCGGTTTTCCATAAAGACGAGGGTATCCTCCACCCGGGCGATCTCGTAAAAGCCCAGATCCCCAAAGAATTTGGAGCTTTTACCCTTGGTGTACAAAAACAGGTGGAGGTTGCCCCGGGCGCACTGCACCTCAATGAGGTGGGTGATGATCTGGTTGAGCAGGCCCTCGCCCTGATGGTCGCTGCTGACGGCAAAGCACCGCAGGGTGTTGCCAAAGCAGCTGCCCGTTCCGATGACGTGGTAATCCTCATCGAACATGGCACAGATATAATCCAGATTGCCGTCCCGGCGGATGCCCTCTTTCTGCAAAAGGGCGTCGATCTCAGCCAGGGTGGTTTTATCGGTGGGCGACACCTGCGAGAGGGTGTATTCAGACATCTTCCAGTACCTCCGTTTTGAAGAAATGGAGCAGGTAGCAGAGCGCCAGCAGGTCAGCGCTGCCGCCGGGCGAGAGGTTGGCCGCGATAAAGCGGTCATCCAGCGCGCGGAGAGCGGCTTCGTCCGGGTAAGGCGTCCGGGCCAGCAGGGCTTTCAGCTCCTCCACCACGGCCAGTTGCGTAGCACGGTCGCTGCGGGCGATCAGGTTGGTATCCGTGCTGTTGGCAATGATCGCCAGCAGCGACCCGCAGCCAGACTGATTGAGGCTGTACCCTGTGGCCAGCCCTTTTTCCAGCGCGGGCAGACCAAACTCCAACACGGCGGGCAAACCTGCTTCCACCTGCCCCCGCACCCCGGTAATGCCGTACTGCACATAGAGCTTCTGCCCGGCGGTAACGGCATTCTCGGCCGTGACCCCCGCAAAGTCTTTTGCCGTCAGCCCGGCCGTCATGGTCGAGACTTCCGCCAGCACGCGGGCCGGGTCGGCCCAGAGGGCGCGGTCCAGCCGCCCCAGCGCCGCGCAGACGATGCCGATGGAGAAAATAGCCCCCTTATGGGTATTGACGCCATGGGTGGCGGCCAGCATCTCGCCCTCAGCCTCGCAGCCCAGCGGGCGGAGGGCTGCAAAGGTCTCCGGGGCCGGGCCGTCCGCTGTTTTCCGCCCTGCCCGGGTGCAGGCCTCAAAATAAGGGTAGAGGGAGGCCGCGCTGCTCATAAAGGTAAACGAATCCATATCGGTGTGGCTGCCGCTGTTCCGGCGATCCACCAGGCCGGGCTTGGGGGTAGTGGTCACCTCATACAAAAGGGCCCGCACCGCCTGCCGGGCAGCCGTGGCGGCATCCAGCGTATCCATCGTCTCGGTAAGGATCGCTGTCGTCCGGGCCTGCAGCTCGGCTACGGGATGCACCCGGCGGCTGCTGCACACCTTGGCAGGCCCGCCGCAGATGAGGCATTTGCGGCCCTCAAGATGCAATTCTTCCCGGTCCACTTTTTTGCCGTCCGGGCGGAGGACGTCCATGTCAAACAGCCGCCCCAGCGGGCTGGCGTCCTCCACCAATGTCGTCAGTTTCTTGATGGTCAGCGGTTCCGCGTCCAGCACATAAAAAGCCTCAGGGCCCGTCACAGCCTTGCTGAGGTCGATTTTCAGCGGTCTGATGCCGCAGCGCAAAAACTGCCGTTCCAGCAATTGCCGCCCCCGGGCAAAGCCCCGGCGGATGAGAGGCGAATCCTTGACCGGGCCCGCAATGTTCATGGTAAAGCAGACCAGCGGCTTGCCATAGGCCCCCAGCAGCTCCTGCTGGTGCCAGACCCTGCGCTCCCGGGCATCCAGCATCTGGATGAGGGATACTTCTTGTTCCATGAAAATTTTCTCCTCTCAGCGCTTTTTCTTGAGCATGTCCATAAACAGCTGCACCTGCGGCAGAGCAGCGGCATCCCGCTGGCAGAAAATGTAGGTGCGGCGGAGGAACGGCTCGCCGTTTTCAAACGTGCAGGGCCGGACACAGCCATCAAAATTGTCCAGCGCGATTTCCGGCATCAGGGCCCAGCCAAGGCCCCGCTTGACCATTTCCAGGCAGGCGGTGATATTGTCCACCACAAAGCTGCCCGTATCCCCGGTCACGCCATTCTCATACCGCCAGCGGGCCATCTGAGCCCCCAGCGAAGCGTCGGTCTGGTGGTCGATATACAGATAATCCGAGAGCGGCTTTCCCTCATACTCCCGGGCATAGATCAGGCAGATATCCTCTTGCGAGAGGAGGAACTGCGTGCCGTCCCAGGGGTACTCGCCCCGCAGCACCGCAATGTCCAGCGTACCGTCCAGCATCTGCTGGTAAAGGTGGCGGCTGTGCCCGGTGGCAATATCCAGCCGGACACGGGGATACTTTTTGTGGTATTCGGTCAGCACCTCCGGCAGGCGGTAGTAGGAAAAATTGACCGACACGCCCGCTTTCAGGGTGCCGCACACCTCGCCCTGCATGGCGTCCAGCCCGCGGCGCAGCTGCTCCATCTGTTTGAGGGCGGCACGGCTATGCTCCAGCACCTTTTCTCCTGCCGGGGTAAAGCGGATGCCCTGCCGGGAGCGGAGCAGAATTTCCACCCCCAGCTCCTGCTCCATGGATTTGATCCGCTTGGACAGCGCCGACTGGGTCATATAGAGTTTATCCGCCGCATGGGTGATGTTCCGTGTCTCATCCAGCACTTCCAGCAGCTCAAAGTCTTTCTCGTCCATTGAGGTTCTCCTTTCATTTCAGCTTCCCTGCCTGGTTCCGTTCCATGTTTGCCTTTTCCCATTCCTTTTCTTCATCTTACTACCGTTTATCCCCCAAGAAAAGTCCCATTCTTTCCGAGATTTTTTCCAAAATCCATTCCAATTTGGAATCAAGTAAGCATTTTGCACAACGAGATGGAATCTCTGACAGCAGATTGCCAGAAAAGCGCAGGATGTATCCCAGATTTCAAAGCAAGATTCCCTGCCGGACTGGAAAAGGAGCTTTTCTCAGCCTTTTGCAGCAGGATAAATTTTGTCACCATTGAAAAGACATAAGAATACCCGCAGGTTTTATCTTCCTGCGGGCACTTGTCTTTCCTTTAATGCTGCCAGAAGCTGATGAGGGCCAGCAGGGGGATGCCGACTTCCATCAGATCACGGCTGACTTTCTGCATAGTGCAGTACCATTCACTGGGTTCGCCGCCCTGTACTGCCAGACCGTGGCTGAGGTTCCAGAATAGCAATGGAAATTTAATGTCCAGAAAAAGAACCAACGCCAGCAGCCCCATAGGGAGCAGGAACCATAAATTCCCCCGCGTTTCCATCCGCCCTCCGACGGCAATATTATAAAGCCACTGACAAGTGGGCAAAAGGTCTTGCTGTTGGTACTCCCCGTTGACCACAACATTGATATCATCTGCCAGCTGGCCGTTTTCCGCCCATAAAACCGCATCGCCCGGCTCGCCAATTGCCTGCCCGGCAAAAATCTTCCTGTCATCCTGATAAATTTGGACATTCTCCTGCGATGACGTTACAATGCGGTATTGAATCGTTTCCCCGTTCATCGCAAACACCGCCTGCGTTTCATGCTCTGCCGCAGTGACAGTCAACGCATAAATTCCGTATTCATCCCGGCCTGCAAAGCTTCCATCCGTCTGCCGGTACAGAAACGCATCCCGCAGCCAAACTCCCGGGCGGCTGGCCGCACAGAGGTAGAGGATCATCAAACCCACCCAGTACAAAATGCGCAGTGCGCGGCGGAAAGCCTGCTTGTGTGCTTTGATTTTTTGCATAAAGACCACCTCCCGTAAGCTTGACAAAGGACGTTGAAACGCGTATACTGAAACTACAAAGGGTGCTGCCTAACAAACGGCTGGCTCCTTACCGTACATGAACAAAAAAGATTGACCGATGTACTTGGGGAAGTAGATGGCGGTCAGTCTTTTTTGTTTTTCTGATTCTTGTCATCATGGCTGATTTTCCATGTGATGTCAAAAACACCATAGGCAATGCTGCAAAGCAATGTCAGCAGCAAAAGCACTTCAGACAGAGTCATATTGCATCCCTCCTTTCACCAAAAGTGTCGGGAGGGGTCACTTCAAAAAAGCCGCCCTCCCGGCATCTGTTCTACAATCTTTGCAAAACAAGAATTCCGGCAAGGAGCGTTCAGCCGCCTGCGTTTGAGGCAACACCCACTGGCAGGGTAAATACACTGCAGTTACAGGATATCATACTTTCTGTCAAAAGACAACACCCGCAGGGAACTGGCTCCCTGCGGGTGTTGCCGCGTTAGATCATTCTTTTCTCTCGATTTTGCCCTCCAGCAGGTCGGTCAGGCAGGGCACGGTTTTGCCGTGATAGCCTGTGACCGTCTCAGCGTGGAACAGGCTGCTGAGGACGCTTTCCTCCACGCACTCGGCCACCGCCCGGAAGAGCGGGTTGATGGCGTCATCGTGGAGCATGGTCATGGGCAGGAGGGCTTTGTCCGCGTAGTGGGGCATCCGGTTGGCCGTGGTAAAAGCCAGCACGATCTCGCCCGAACCATTGCCGCAGTAGCTGCCCGTGCGGGAGAGGCCCACCAGCGCCCGGTGGCAGAGCCGCCGGAGCTGCCGCTCACTGAGCGGGATGTCCGTGGCCAGCACCGTGATGATGGAGCCTTTATCCTCGTGGGGCGGGATGTGTGCCTCCAGCAGCTGCTGGATGGGGGTACCGCCCACAATGAGATCATCAAACATGGCATGGTTGGAGAGGACAAGGGAACCAATGGTATAGTTTTTTCCATCCAGCTCCACCACCCGGGAAGCCGACCCGATGCCGCCCTTGAGGCCGTGGCAGCGCATCCCTCGGCCCGCGCCCACAGCGCCCTCGGCAAAATCAGCCTTGCAGTCGGCCAATGCGTCAAAGACGTTCTGCTCGGTGACATGCAGGCCCCGGATGTCGTTCAGACCGCTGTCGTTGCACTCGCACACCACCGGGTTCACGCTGCCCGTCGTCTCACAGATATCCGGATTTTGGGCCAGCATATACTTGACCAGCGCCGTCTCCGCCGTGCCCACGCTGAGGGTGTTGGTGAAGAGGATGGGCGTTTCCAGCGTGCCCAGCTCGTCGATCTGCACCAGGCCGGTGGTCTTGCCAAAGCCGTTGATGACATGGCTGGCGGCCAGCAGCTTCTCGTGGAAGAGATCCCCCGGGTGGGGCAGCAGGGCCGTCACGCCCGTCTGGACATCGCCGTCCGCCAAGGTGCAGTGGCCCACCGTCACGCCGGGCACGTCGCTGATCTTATTCAGCGGCCCGTGGGGCAGATGGCCGATGGTCAGATTCCATTTTGCAGGGATTCCCATAAAGATTTACCTCCAAGAAAACCCTCTCCGCCTTTCATCGCGCAGGCAGAAAGGGTTTATTTTTCTTAGTCCTCGTGCTGGACGCGCTCGATGGTGCCCAGGTCATAGGGAGTGTTCTGATAGACATAATAGTTCAGCCAGTTCTCATACAGCAGGTGGGCATGGGCACGCCAGCGGAAGAGGGGCGGCTGCTCCGGGTCGTCGTTGGGGTAGTAATTCTTGGGCACTGCAATGGGCAGGCCCTTGCCCACATCCCGCTTGTACTCGGCATCCAGCGTGTACTTATCGTACTCCGGGTGGCCGGTGACAAAGATCTGGCGGCCATTTTCGGTGCTCATGAGGAACGGGCCTGCCTCGTCGCTCTCGGCCAGGATGCGGAGGGCGCGGCAGTTGAGCACATCTTCCCGGCTGATGCCGGTATGGCGGCTGTGGGGGGCGTAGAACACCTCATCAAAGCCGCGGACCAGCGGGTTTGCCGGGCGGGTGACCTTGTGCTCAAACACGCCGAACATCTTTTCCGGCAGGATATGCTTGCGCACACCGTAGTGATAGTACAGGCCCGCCTGCGCACCCCAGCAGACATGGAGGGTAGAGTAGACGTTTGTCTCACTGAAATCCATGATCTCGCACAGCTCCGGCCAGTAATCCACCTGCTCAAAATCCATCGTCTCCACCGGGGCACCGGTGATGATCATGCCGTCGTAGCGGTTATTTTTGACCTCCTCAAAGGTCTTATAAAACGCCTCCAGATGGGCTGCAGAGACATGGGTGGCCGCATGGCTGGCCGTCTGCAGCAGGGTCATATGCACCTGCAGCGGGGTGTTGGCCAGCAGCCGGGCGATCTGGGTCTCGGTGGCGATCTTGGTGGGCATCAGGTTGAGGATCAGGATTTCCAGCGGGCGGATATGCTGGGAAGCGGCCCGCTCCCGGTGCATGACGAAGACATTTTCTTCATACAGGGCATCGTAAGCAGGGAGCGTTTTGGGGATGATAAGAGGCATAACGTCTTACTCCTTTTAAGAGATTAGATTTGATCCAGTGCCTGTGCGATATCAGCGATGAGGTCCTCGCTGGACTCCAGACCGCAGCTCATACGGACCAGCTCGGCGGGGACACCTGCGGCGCGCAGCTGCTCATCGTTCATCTGGCGGTGGGTACTGGACGCGGGGTTCAGGCAGCAGGTGCGGGCATCGGCCACATGGGTCTCGATGGCCGCCAGCTTGAGCTCTTTCATGAACGTGCTGGCAGCTTCGCGCCCTCCGGCCAGGCCAAAGGACACCACGCCGCAGCTGCCATTCGGCAGGTACTTTTCAGCCAGTGCGTGGTAGGGGCTGCTTTCCAGCCCGCAGTAGTTGACATAAGCCACTTTGGGGTGGCTCTCGAGGAACTTTGCCACCGCCAGGCCGTTCTCACAGTGGCGCTGCATCCGGACATGGAGGCTTTCCAGCCCCAGGTTGAGCATATAGGCGTTCATGGGGGACTGCATGGAGCCGAAATCCCGCATGAGCTGGGCGGTCGCCTTGGTGATAAAGGCCCCCTCCTTGCCAAACCGCTCGGCGTAGGTGATGCCGTGGTAGCTCTCGTCCGGGGTGCACAGGCCGGGGAATTTCTCGGCGTGGGCCATCCAGTCGAACTTGCCGCTGTCCACAATGGCACCGCCCAGCACGGCGCCGTGGCCGTCCATGTACTTGGTGGTGGAGTGGGTGACGATGTCGGCGCCCCACTCAAAGGGGCGGCAGTTGACCGGGGTGGGGAATGTATTATCCACAATGAGGGGCACGCCATGGGCATGCGCTGCCTTGGCGAACTTCTCGATGTCCAGCACGGTCAGGGCCGGGTTTGCAATGGTCTCGCCGAACACGACTTTGGTGTTGGGCCGGAACGCAGCCTCCAGCTCCTCCTCGGTGCAGAGCGGATCCACGAACGTGGCCGTAATACCCATCTTGGCCATAGTGACCGAGATGAGGTTGAACGTACCGCCGTAGATGGTGCTGGAAGACACGATGTGGTCCCCGGCCTGGCAGAGGTTGAAGAGGGCGAAGAAGTTGGCTGCCTGGCCGCTGGACGTCAGCATGGCAGCGGTGCCGCCCTCCAGCTCGCAGATCTTCTTGGCCACGAGGTCGCAGGTGGGGTTCTGCAGGCGGGAGTAGAAATAGCCGTTGGCCTCCAGGTCAAACAGCTTTCCCATATCCTCGCTGGTGGCATATTTAAAGGTAGTGGACTGGATGATGGGGACCTGGCGGGGCTCGCCATTGCCGGGCGTATAGCCACCCTGCACACAGATGGTATCACGATTCATTGCAACATACTCCTTTACTGGGTTTTTCTGTATAGCACAATTCCCCGCAGGAGCACGAGCCTCCGGCGGGGAATTGAAACGTTAAATTTTTCCCTGCCGCAGGCAGATGGGGTTTACTTTCTGAGCCGCTTATCGCTCTTGGTGGCCCACAGGGTGCCCACGGTCTGGAACGCCTGCACCAGCAGCACCAGCAGGATGACGCAGACGATCATGATGTTGGTCTGGTAGCGGTAATAGCCGTAGGAAAGGGCGATTTTACCCAGACCGCCGCCGCCAATGACACCGGACATGGCCGAGTAACCCAGAATGGTGGTCAGCGCGGTGGTCATGCTGGAAATAAGGCCGGGCAGGCACTCGGGGATCATGACCTTGGTGATGATCTGGAACGGGGTCGCGCCCATGCTCTGGGCCGCCTCCACCACACCCTCGTCCAGCTCGCGGAGACTGGTCTCCACCAGACGGGCCACGAACGGGAACGCCGCCACCACCAGCGGAACGATGGTGGCCTTGGTGCCCACGGTAGTGCCCACGAGGGCGCGGGTGAGCGGGAAGACGCAGATCATCAGGATCAGGAACGGGACGCTGCGCAGGATGTTGATGATGATGTTGAGAACATGCATCAGCCAGCCGGGCAGGGGCAGAACACCGTCCTTATCCCCGGCCACCAGCAGCACGCCCAGCGGCAGACCGATGACCAGCGAAAACGCCGTGGAGAGCACCGTTACATAGAACGTCTCCCAGATGGCAAAACCATAATCCGCAATACTCATTCGCCAGTCACCTCCTCTACCGTGACACCGGGCTGGGCCCGCATATAGGCCGTTGCCTGTTTTGCCTGCTCGATCTCCCGCGGCAGCTTGAGCAGCATACTGCCGTAGCACTGGCCGCTCAGATCACGGGTATCCGCACTGAGCACGCTGACCAGAATCCCTTTTTCGGCTGCCAGGCTGGCCACAAGAGGCTTTGCCGTGGACGAGCCGTTGAACGTAACACGGACGACGTGATCATCAGGCGCAAAACTCGAAAGGTCGCGGGCCGCGCTGCCGCCGTTGGGGGCAACAAGGCGCTTGGCCGCGGCCGTCTTCGGGTTCGCAAAGATCTCTTTGACCTCTCCCTGTTCCACGACCACACCGCTGTCCAGAATGGCCACATGGTCGCAGATCTCTTCGACCACGCTCATCTGGTGGGTGATGACCACCACCGTGATGCCCAGCTTCTGGTTGATGTCCTTGATCAGGGTCAGGATCGAGTGGGTGGTGTTGGGGTCCAGCGCGCTGGTGGCCTCATCGCAGAGCAACACTTTGGGGTTGGTTGCCAGTGCGCGGGCAATGGCAATGCGCTGCTTCTGGCCGCCGGAAAGCTGGGCCGGGTAGGCGTTGGCCTTATCGGGCAGGCCTACCATCTCCAGCAGTTCCCGGGCGCGCTTTTCCGCATCCGCCTTTTTTACCCCGGCCAGCTCCATAGGGAAGCAGATGTTCTTCAGGCAGCTGCGCTGCATCAGCAGGTTAAACTGCTGGAAGATCATCGTGATCTCACGGCGGCGCTGGCGCAGCTCGGCGGGAGACAGCGTCTCCATGGCGGTGCCGTCGATGACGACGCTGCCCTCCGTGGGGCGCTCCAGCAGATTGATGCAGCGCACCAGCGTGGATTTGCCCGCGCCGGACATGCCAATGATGCCATAAATGGCTCCATCCGGGATGGTCAGGTTGATGTCGTTCAGCGCGTTGACCGCGCCGTCTTTCATTTGGAAAGTCTTGGAAAGGTGTTTGATCTCGATCACGGAAATTCTCCTCGCTTTTTAGGAAAGCAAAAGCACTTGTTTTCTTCTGCTTTCCGCTTAGCCCTCGATGGGAGCCAGGCTGTCCTGCTTGCCGCCGTAGATGCCCATAGGCTCGACATGGATGCCGGCCACGGTGACCAGGTGGGTGCCTTTCTCCTCATTGAAGTTGTCCAGGTACGGCTGATGCTGGAAGTAGTTGGTATCGCACTGGCCATCCTCCACGACGGTATTGGGGATCACATAGTCGTCATACTCCTGGATGTCCAGCGTGATGCCCTTGGCGGCCAGGATGTCCTTGCAGACCTCCAGCACCTCGCAGTGGGGAGCCGGGGTAGCCGCGCAGCTGACGGTCTCGCCGTTCAGCGCGTCGTAATCAATGGAAGAATCATAGCCGTCGGTGGGGTTCTCGACAACAGAGACGACAGCGCCCTTGTAGTTCTCATCCATGAAGTCCTTGACCTGCTGGCTCTGCAGGGCAGCCACCAGAGCCTTGATCTTGGGCTCGTTCTCGTTGCCCTCCTTGCAGACCAGCACGTTGACGTAAGCAGAGGTGCCGTCTTCCATCGCCAGAGCGTCGGTCATGGGATCCAGACCAGCGGAGATCGCGTAGTTGGAGTTAATGACAGCGTAGTCCTCATCCTGCAGGACATTGGGCACCTGAGCAGCCTCGACCTCATCGACGGTGACGTTCAGGGGGTTCTCCTCGATGTCGTTCTTGGTAGCGGTCAGGCCGGCGTCTGCCTTGAGCTTGAAGAAGCCGTTCTTCTCCAGCAGGGTCAGAGCGCGGGCCTCGTTGGTGGTGTCGTTGGGGACAGCGACCTTGACTTTGTCCAGCTTTGCCACCGCGGAAGCCGCCTCAGAAGAAGCGGCAGTGCTGGAAGCGGCAGAGGAAGCGGTGGAGGTGGAAGAAGAACCACCACAGGCGGTCAGGGCAGCGGCAGCAGCGGCCACACCGGTCACTTTCAGAAAATCACGACGAGTAATCATAACAGTATCCCTCTCTATTCTTTGGATAAAATGAAAAAATGTTTGTTCTGCACGGCGCGGCACCATTCCGCACCCGTGCACCGGAAGCCAATAAAAAAGCCCCCGTCCTCACCGGGCATTCACCCTGCAAGGACGGGAGCTTGAAACTTCCGTGGTACCACCTTGGTTTACCGCACCCTCACAGGTACGGCCTTGAAGCTGCGGCAGTGGGAGCTGAGCTCGGCTCACACGGCGTACAGCCGGACGCTTTAACGGGCGTACCCGTCGCAGGCTTAGCGCTCTTGTGCTTCGCCCACGCGGCTCCGAGACCATTTTCCGTTCCCTGTTTCCTGCCCTTTTCCACCGTCCGGGCTCTCTGGTAAGGCTCAATGCGAAAACCTACTCTTCTCTTCACAGCCATTTTCGTGATATTGCATTTATTGTAATCGCCTCAGCGCGATTTGTCAACAGGTGAAACGAAGTTTTTTAGTAGGAAATTACGGTTTTGGCGGTTCTTTTCTTGACAGTGCGTGTAAAATTGGCTATACTATCTATAGAAAAGGCGCTGTCCGCAATGGTCAGCTTCCTCCGGCTAACAAGTCAATAAGAATGACCGCTCACGTTTGGAGACTGAGGGCGGTCATTTCTTATTGTTATGGATCTCTTTGAAGATTGCCCACGAGATTTGAAACGTCGCAACAACTGTGCCGCCAAGGACGACGAACAGCTGGAACACATCATTCCACTCCATGCAGCATCCCCCCTTTCTTGCGTCCGGGGGAACCAGCAATAAGGTGATACAGCCCCCGAACACCCGCCGGGGGAAGCATGACCACCTTTGTTACACACAGCACCTTTCCGCTTTTCATTGTAGCATAGCCACCGACGAAAAACAACCAAGTTTAGCAGAATCACTGTATGATAGAGGGAGTCATGTACGCATGGCTCCTTTTTATTTTGCCTCTCCCTCTTGTGCGCCAGTTGCGGACATGATAAAATAGGGCGGTATCGTTTATCACTTTTCTATAAGGAGGCCCCCGATGAGCGAGAGGGTTCTTTATCCCGATGAGGAACAGCGCCGCCGCATTATGGATTTTATTATGGCGGCAGGCCAGACGCTGCTGGAAAACGGCGCCGAGGTGTTCCGGGTGGAGCAGACCATGGAGATCATGGCCCGGAGCTTCCACCTGCGGGAGTTCCATGTTTATATTCTGACCAACGGTATCTTTGCCAGCGCAGGCACGGCTGAGATCAGCGAAGTGCGCAATGTGCCCGTCCGCACCACCCATCTGGGCCGGGTGGCGGCGGTGAACGAGCTTTCCCGCCAGATCGCCGCGGGGGGCCTCACGCTGGACGAGGCAGAGGCCCAGCTGGCCATGGCCCAGCGCATCCCGTTCCCGAACGACCGGGTGCAGCTGGCGGCAGGGCTTTCCGGCGCGTTCTGTTTTGCCATGATCTTTGGCGGCACCCTCCGGGCCGGTCTGGCGTCAGCCGTGGCGGGCCTTGCCGCCAGCAGCTACCTGCTGCTGTGTGAGCGGCTCAACCTGCCGGGCGGTTTCCGGAAGATCACCACGGCTTCCCTCATCACGCTGGTCTGCCTGCCGCTATGTCATCTGCTGGGCACCGAGGCCAGCCATGCCATCATCGGCACTTTGATGATCCTGACGCCCGGTATCGCCTTTACCATGGGCATCCGGGATTTTGTGCAGGGCGATTACCTCTCCGGCACCATCCGGATGATCGACGCCCTGCTGGTGGCCGCCTGCATCGCCATCGGCACCGGTTTTGTGCTGTTGTGCTATTCTCTGCTGACGGGGGTGAACATTGCATGAGTCTGCTGACCAACGCGGCCATTGGCACACTGGTGGCCCAGTTTCTCCTCGCAGCGGCGGGCACGTTGAGCTTTGCCATCCTGTTTGCCTGCCCCCGGCGGCTGCTGCCTTACTGCGCGCTGGTGGGCGGTGTGGGCTGGCTGGTGTACGAGCTGGCTGTCCTGCTGGGGGCCGACAGCACCACCGCTTCCCTGCTGGCCGTCATCCCGCTGACGCTGCTCACCCGGGTGCTGGCCATCCTGCTCAAAGCCCCGGTAACGGTCTTTCTGCTGCCGGGCATCTTCCCGCTGGTGCCGGGAGCCGGTATCTACTACACGGCCTATTATTTTATCCAGAGCAACAACGCGCTGGCCCTTTCCAATGGTATTTCCACTTTTAAAATCGCCGTCGCGCTGGCCACTGGCATCGCGCTGGTGCTGGGCATCCCCCTGCCTCACCGCAGGCGTTGAGCGCGTGTTTTCTCATTCATCCGCATATATACATTCATTTCCATTCCTTTTCTGCATAATTGTTTGCAAATCGGTTTCAATTTTACGGAATTTTTGCACAACGCTTGACTTTTGATTTTGTACAATCTATACTAAGTTTACTTCCCAAAGTTTCGATGAATCGCATCGTGTTGGGAGCTATAAGATTATACAATCAACAGAGGAGTGTTTGAATATGAAAAAGATTACTCGCCGCAGCTTTATGGCTGCCGCTGGTCTGACCGTTGCCGCTCTGGCTCTGACTGCCTGCGGTGGTTCCTCCAGCACTGCTTCTTCCGCTGCCGCGTCTTCCGTCGCTTCCAGCGCCGCCGCTTCTTCTGAGGCTGCTTCCGCTGCCGCCACCGAGCTGACCACCGTTGAGGCCGGCAAGCTGACCATGGCTACCAACGCCGCATTCCCTCCGTACGAGATGACCACCGATGCCGGTGAGTTTGAGGGCATCGACATCGAGACCGCTCAGGCCATCGCTGACAAGCTGGGCCTGGAGCTGCAGATCGATGACATGGACTTTGACGCCGCGCTGCTGAGCGTGCAGCAGGGCAAGGCCGACATCGTCATGGCTGGCGTCACCGTGACCGACGAGCGCAAGGCTGTGATGGACTTCTCCGACAGCTACGCTACCGGCATCCAGTCTATCATCGTGCCCGAGGGCTCTGACATTGCTTCCCCCGATGATCTGGCTGGCAAGAAGATCGGCACCCAGCGCGGCACCACCGGCTACATCTACTGCTCTGATGACTTCGGCGACGAGAACGTCGTGGCTTACGATGACGGTCTGACCGCTGTGCAGGCTCTGAACAACGGCCAGGTGGACGCTGTGGTCATCGACAACGCTCCCGCCAAGGAGTTCGTCGCCGCCAACCCCGGCCTGGTCATTCTGGACACCAGCTACGCTGAAGAAGATTACGCCATCGGCATGGCAAAGGGTTCCTCTCTGGAGGACGCTGTCAACGCTGTTCTGGAAGAGCTGAAAGCTGACGGCACCCTGCAGTCCATCGTGGACAAGTACATCACCGCTGAATAATCAGCTGCTGTACCACAAGAACCACGGGGAGGCGGTCCCTTTTGGGGCTCCTCCCCTTTTTTAGAAAAATAAGGTTACAAAAATCTGACAAAATCGGAAAGTGAGGATGCGAATGGCTGCTCAATACGAACTGCTCAAAGAGCTGCTCAACAGCGGTACCAAGCTCGACTTCGGGCAGGAGTTCTTTTTCAAGTTTTATCAAGCCTTTATCCTGAAAGACCGCTGGATGCAGTACATCCGGGGCGTAGGCACCACATTGCTGGTCACCGCCATGGCGCTGGCGCTGGGCATCGTGCTGGGCAGCCTGGTGGCTCTGGTGCGTGTGGCCCACGACCAGCAGCGCCCCAACCACCGCAACCCCGTGCTGGGCTTCTTCAATGCCATCTGCGAGGTGTACACCACCATCATCCGCGGCACGCCCATGATGGTGCAGCTGCTCATCATGAGCATGGTCATTTTTGCCAACAGCCGCAACTTTACCATGGTGGGCGCACTGACGCTGGGCATCAACTCCGGCGCTTATGTCTCGGAGATCATCCGCGGCGGCCTGATGGCCGTGGATCCCGGCCAGATGGAAGCCGGCCGCAGCCTGGGCCTGAATTACATGACCACCATGGTGGTCATCATCATCCCGCAGGCCATCCGTGCCGTGCTGCCGGCCCTGGGCAATGAGTTCATCGTCCTGCTGAAAGATACCTCCCTGATCACGACCATCGGCGGCAAAGAGCTGCTGTATGCCGCGCAGGGCATTATGAACCGTACCTACGAAGCCATGTACCCGCTGCTGGGCGTTGCATTGATCTATCTGCTCCTGGTCATGCTGTTCACCCGGCTGCTGGCAAAGTTTGAGAGGAGGCTGGCACAAAGTGACCGATAAAATTCTGGAAGTCCGCGGCCTGACCAAAACCTACGGCGGCGAGAAGCTCAAAGGCGCCAAAAAGGCCACCCCTACGCTGGATGTCCTCAAGGGCATCGACATTGACATTTACCGCGGCGATGTGGTCTGCCTGATCGGCCCCTCCGGCTGCGGCAAATCCACGTTCCTGCGCTGCCTGAACCGGCTGGAGATCCCCACTGGCGGCAGCATCAAATTTGAGGGCGTGGAAGTGGACGAAGCCCACATTGACTCCGTGCGCCAGAAGATGGGCATGGTGTTCCAGCACTTCAACCTCTTCCCCCACCTGACCGTCAAGCAGAACCTCTGCCTGGCCCCGGAATTGCTCAAGCTCAAGAACAAGCAGGAGGCCTCCGCCCGTGCCGACGAGCTGCTGGCCCGCGTGGGCCTGTCCGATAAAGCCAATGTCTTCCCCAAGAGCCTTTCCGGCGGCCAGCAGCAGCGCATTGCCATTGCTCGTGCCCTGGCCATGGACCCGGACGTCATCCTGTTTGACGAGCCCACCTCCGCCCTGGACCCGGAGATGGTCGGCGAAGTGCTGGAGCTGATGAAAGAGCTGGCCCACACCGGCATCACCATGCTGGTGGTCACCCACGAGATGGGCTTTGCCCGCGAAGTTTCCAACCGCGTCATCTTCATCGACGAGGGCCGCATCCAGGAGGATGAGCCCCCGCAGGAGCTCTTCTCCAACCCCAAGCACCCGAGACTGAAAGCATTTTTGTCCAGAATGTTGTAACAAGTCAAAAAAATACTCCGTGCAAATGCACGGAGTATTTTTTTGCTCGTTTTTTACTCAGAACGAACCACCCGACGAGCCGCCGAAGCCGTCGCTGTCGGTGGAGGAGCCGCCGCCGGAAGATTTTTCTTCCTTGGGCGGGTCATAGACGCGGGTCTGCGTGGTGTGGGTATAGACATCCCGCTTGACCCGGAGCTTGAGGCCGGGCATGTAATCGTCCGCCTCGGTCTTCTCCTTGGCCGTCTTCATCTGGTGGTAGAACACCAGGCAGACACCTGCCGCAATGGCCGCCGGGATCCCAATGACAAAGAGGAGGCCCTCGGCGCCCAGGTCGTTGTCCACATCAATGGGCTCGCCATGCTCGGCATAGTAGTCCAGCGTGTAATCTGCCATCTCGATGTAGGTGCGGGCCGCCCCGGCCCAGTCGCCGTCCGAGAGCTTGGGGACGATATCGTCCTCCATCTGCTCAATGCGGTAATCGGTAAAGGCCGTGACACCGCCGCCATAGGTGATGGTGACATACTTGCGGGAACCCACCGCCAGCAGGAAGAGGATGCCGCTTTTGCCCTCACCGCTGCCAAGACCGTTGTTCCCATAATAATTCTTGGCAAAATCCCGCTGGTTGGCATCGCCGATGTCGTTGACCACAAGGAAATAGACGTCGCAATCGTGGCCGCTGGAAGCCGCTTCCGCGCTCTGTTCCAGCTCGTTGTAGGTATCGGCATCAAACAGGCCCATCTCGTCCCGTACGAGGGGAGCCGCCGCCATACCGGGCAGAGCCAGCACCGCAAGCATCAGCAGAGCGGCCAGAAAAGCACAGCACTTTTTATAACAGTTTGTTTTACACATCCGATTTTTCATTTTGCGCTCACACCCCCTCAGCCGTACAGAAACAGTGCCAGAATGACCATGAGCGGCAGACTGATGCCCGCAAACCAGGCAGCGACCCGCTTGGGGTCCACGGGCAGGTCGCCAATGAGCTTGCCGGTCTGGCCGTTCATTGCAAAGAGGAAGTCCTTGTCGTTCCAGCGGGTGTGGAGCATCCAGACCGGAAGCAGGGCGTAGTGCGCCTTGCGGATGTCGATGTTGATGTTCTCCGCCTTGGTGTGTACCTCAGAGTAGCCGTCAATGGTCTCCCGCAGGGCCGCACGGGTGGTGTTTTCCATCCGGCGGGTGGCCCGGGGCAGACACTTTTCCTCGTCCTCGTCGTAACGGTCGGCCAGGAAGCCGGGCAGGTACGCCGTGGAGAACGGCTGAATGGCGCTGTAATCAAAGGGCTCAATGGCATCCATGTGGGCATCCGGCATCTTGCTGGAGCCATCCACGGGCACCTTGATAAAGTCCGCCTCGCCCGCGCGGGCCACATTGTAGTGCTGGGTATTGGTGACGACGTAATCCCCCTCGCGGTGGCTCTCGGTCACTTCGCCCTCATAAGCGCCCCGGGCATCGGCAGTGGCGTCGTAGAGCCAGAACGGCACATACACGCCCTGGATCTCTTCGACGTGGTTCTGCTCTTTGAACGCCTTTGGCAGGAACTTTTTGCCCTTGTAGTATTTGTTCAGGTTCTGCACGGCTGCCTTGCGATCCAGCTTGAATGGGATGATGTACTCCGGCTTCAGCTTGCCGGAGAGCTGCCCGCCCAGCACCGTGGGGTTGCCGCAGTAAGGGCAGGTGGTGGCAGCGGTGGTACCGTCGCAGACCAGCTCGGCCCCGCAGGAAGAGCAGGTGCGGCTGGTGAGGCCGGCGGCTTCCTCCTCGCCCCAGACGGGACCCTGGGGCCGCTGCCGGGCAGCGGTGTCAGAGGCTTTCTGCTTGTCTGCATAAAGGGCCTCCACCTCCTTGACCTCATAGGTGGAGCCGCAGTAATCACAGACCAGTTTGCCCGTGGCGCTGTCGAACCGCAGCGGGCCGGTACAGGCCGGGCACTGGTAATTGGTGGTTTCATTCGGCATAGTTCATGCCCCCTTACGCCCCAAAGGGCTTGCCGCATTCCGGGCAGAACTTGGGCAGCCGGGTGGGGTCGGCAGGCTTCCAGCCGCAGTTGGCGCACTGGGCCGCCGGGCGGGGTTTGCCGCACTCGGAGCAGAACTTGCCGCTGTTCTTGGTGCCGCAGCTGCACACCCAGACCGTGGGTGCCTCCGGCTTGGGAGCACCACAGGCCGTGCAGAATTTGCCCGTGTTGCCGCTCTGGCCGCAGGCACACTTCCAGCCCGCGGCGGGAGCCGGAGCGGGCTGTGCCGCCGCCTGCCGGGCCCCCATCTGGTAGAGCGTCTGAGCGTCAGCTCCGCCCGCAGCGGCAGCCGCGTTCACGCCCATAAAGGCCATGGCCGGGCCCGCGCTGGTATTGGCGGCAGCGGCCCGCATGGCGTCGCCCTGGGCACCCACAAGATGGGCAGCGCCCCGGGTGGGGTCCATGTAGGCGGCATCCCGCTGCATGGCCTTGAGCATAGCCTCGTCTTCCTCGCTGGCCTTGACGCCGGACACGCCGAGGGAGACGATCTCAATGCCGCGGAGGTTCTTCCACTTGGCGGAGAGCACCTCGTTGAGGGCGTCAGCCATTTCCATGGTATGGCCGGGCAGAGCCGAGTAGCGGATGCCCTGCTCGCTGATCTTGGCAAAAGCCGGCTGCAGGGCCGTCAGCAGCTCGGTCTTGAGCTGGCTGTCCAGCGTCTCACGGAGATAGGCGTTTTCCACATTGCCGCAGACATTGGTGTAAAACAGGATGGGGTTGGTGATGCGGTAGCTGTACTCGCCAAAGCACCGGATGCTGATGTCCATGTCGATGCCGGCCCGCTGGTCCACCACCCGGAACGGCACCGGGCTGGGGGTGCCGTATTTGTTGCCGGGCAGCTCCTTGGTGTTGATGTAGTAGATCCGCTGGTCGGTGGCTTCCTGGCCGCCAAAGGCAAAGCGCTTGCCCATCTCGGCAAAGATGTCATCAATATTCTTGGCCAGCCCGCCGCTGAGCAGGGAGGGCTGGGTACCGGTATTGTAGGTGTACTCACCGGGCTCGGCGCAGAGATCCACCACCTTGCCCTGCTCCACGATGAGGGCGCACTGGCCCTCAGCCACGGCCACGATGGAGCCATCGGTGATGATGTTCTCACTGCCATGGCGGTTGGCAGAGCGGCCGCTCTGCTTTTTCTCGCCTTTGACGGCCAGAACATCCGCCGGGAGAGCACTGCAGGTAAAGTATTCTTTCCACTGGTCGCCCATCACGCTGGAAGCGGCGCCCAATGCTGCTTTGACAAGACCCATAAGTCAAATCTCCTTTTTGCGCCTGCTTCTGATTTTTGCAGGCGTTTTTTTCAGTATAGCATACCGGACGGAAATTGTATAGCAAATCGACTCTTGCAATTTGGAGCCGACGGGTGTAGAATATGGGCGTCAACACAAATACAGGGGAGCTTGTAAAGCAGGCTGAGAGGAAGTACCTGAACTTCGACCCTTTAACCTGATGCGGATAATGCCGCCGTAGGAAGTCATAACGTCGAAGTGCATACTTTGAAGATATGGATTTTTACAGGAGACACCGTAACAGGCGTCTCCTGTTTTTGTTTTGCCGTATTTTGCAAAGGAGGCATCTTCATGAAAAATCTCTCAGTGAAAAAACTCGCTCTGGCGGGAATGTTCTGCGCGCTTGCCGTGGTGGGCAGCGTGTTCAGCTTTCCCATCTTTGGCAGCAAGTGCGCCCCGGTACAGCACATGGTCAACATCCTGTGCGCCGTGCTGCTGGGCCCTTACTACGGGGTGGGCGTGGCCTTTGTGGCCTCGCTGCTGCGCAATCTGCTGGGGCTGGGCAGCCTGATGGCATTCCCCGGCAGCATGTTTGGGGCTTTGCTCTGCGGGCTGACCTACCATAAGGCAAAACAGCTGCTCCCCACACTGGTGGCGGAGGTGTTTGGCACCTCCATCCTGGGCGGGCTGTGCGCCTACCCGGTGGCCATCCTGCTCATGGGCAAGAGCGCCGGTGACATCGCATTCTACGCCTACATCATCCCGTTCCTGGTCTCCACGGCCGGCGGTGCCGTCATTGCGGGCGTGCTGCTGTTCAGCCTGCAGCGTTCGGGCGCGCTGCGCTCCATGCAGGCCAGCCTGACCTGAATTTTGCCAAAGGAGCTGTGTTATGAACTGTACCGCTGAGATGCTGCGGCTTTATGCCGTGACGGACCGCGCCTGGGTCGGCAGACAGACCCTGCCCCAGCAGGTGGAAGCCGCCCTGAAAGGCGGAGCCACCTGCGTTCAGCTGCGGGAAAAGCACCTGGACGACGCCGATATGCTGGCCGAGGCAAAAACAATTTCCGCCCTCTGCAGAGCGTACCATGTCCCGTTCATCCTCAATGACAATGTCCCGCTGGCAAAGCTGTGCGGTGCGGACGGCGTGCATGTGGGGCAGGACGACCTGAGCGCCGCCGAGGCCCGCCGCCTGCTGGGCCCGGACAAGATCATCGGCGTGTCGGCCCACAATGTGGCGGAGGCCAAAAAGGCTTTTGCGGACGGGGCCGACTATCTGGGCTGCGGGGCCATGTTTACCACCCACACCAAGACGGACACCAACGTGATCTCCCGTCAGGTGCTGGCGGATGTGTGCGCCAGTGTTCCCATCCCGGTGGTGGCCATCGGCGGCATCCACAGGGAGAACCTGCTCCAGCTTGCCGGCTGCGGAGAGGCCGGCATCGCCGTCATCAGCGCCATCTTTGCACAGCCGGATATCGAAGCCGCGTGCAGAGAGCTGCGCGAGATGGTCCGGAAACTGTAACTCCTTTCGTCGTCGCCCGCGCGATGACACCTCCCTCAGGGAGGGAGGCAGAAAGGCCCCCTCTATGAGGGGGCTGCCGCCAAAAGGCGGCTGGAGGAGTCCGCGGCAGATTGGGGGCACCACCTTTTGCCGCGCTATAAAATTCATGCAAAGGAGATTTTTCATGAAGACCGCATTATCCATCGCAGGAAGCGATTGCAGCGGAGGCGCCGGAATCCAGGCTGATCTCAAAACCATGACCCTGAACGGTGTGTTTGCCATGAGCGCCATCACCGCGCTGACGGCCCAGAACACCACCGGCGTTTCCGGCATCCTTGAAGTTTCCCCTGCTTTCCTCGCACAGCAGATCGACGCGGTGTTTACCGACATCCGCCCCGACGCCGTCAAGATCGGGATGGTATCTTCCGCCCCGCTCATTGCGACGATCGCCGAGCGGCTGCGTTTCTATCAGGCCCGGCACATCGTGGTGGACCCCGTCATGGTGGCCACCTCTGGCTCCCGCCTGATGGAAACGGACGCCGTCCGCTCCCTGCGGGAGCAGCTGTTCCCTCTGGCCGAGGTCATCACCCCCAACCGGCAGGAGGCCGAAGTGCTCTCCGGCCGTCCCATCCACAGCCGGGAAGAGATGCTGGCCGCCGCCCGCGCCATCGCGTTTGACTGCGATTGCTCCGTACTGCTCAAGGGCGGCCACAGCGGCACCGACGCGGATGATCTACTGGTGGAGGCCGACGGCACCGAGACCTGGTTCGCGGGGAGGCGGATCGCAAACCCCAACACCCACGGTACCGGCTGCACCCTTTCCAGCGCCATTGCGGCGAACCTGGCCAAGGGGTATTCCCTGCCGCAGGCCATCGCGCGGGCCAAAGGTTACATCACCGCCGCTCTTTCCGCCGGGCTGGACCTGGGCGCTGGCTCCGGCCCGCTGGATCACACGCTGGGCGGCAAGGACATTTTTACATGGATGAACGGCGCACCGGACGCCATTCAGGAATAAATCGAGAGAGTTCAACTTGGAGGATTTATCGTATGCAGACTTACACCACACAGATGGACGCCGCCCGTAAGGGCATCGTGACCCCCGAAATGGAGGTCGTGGCCAAGAAAGAGTACCGCACTCCCGAAGAGATCCGGCAGTGGGTCTCGGAGGGCAAGGTGGCCATCCCCGCCAACAAGCACCACACCTGCCTCAACCCCGAGGGCGTGGGCAGCATGCTGCGCACCAAGATCAACGTCAACCTGGGCGTCTCCCGCGACTGCAAGGATTATAACATCGAGATGCAGAAAGTGATGAGCGCCGTCAACATGGGTGCCGAGGCCATCATGGATCTTTCCAGCCATGGCAACACCCAGCCGTTCCGCCAGAAGTTGACCCACGAGTGCCCTGTCATGATCGGCACGGTGCCCGTGTATGACTCTGTCATCCACTACCAGCGCGACCTGGCCACCCTGACGGCACAGGATTTCATTGATGTGGTCCGCCTGCACGCAGAGGACGGCGTGGACTTTGTCACCCTGCACTGCGGCATCACCCGCAAGACCATTGACCAGATCCGCAAGCATAAGCGGAAGATGAACATTGTCAGCCGCGGCGGCTCCCTCGTGTTTGCCTGGATGTGCATGACCGGCAACGAGAACCCGTTCTACGAGCACTTTGACGAGATCCTTGATATCTGCGAAGAGCACGATGTGACCATCTCTCTGGGCGACGCCTGCCGCCCCGGCTGCCTGGCCGACGCCACCGATGTCTGCCAGATCGAAGAGCTGGTGCGTCTGGGCGAGCTGACCAAACGTGCCTGGGCCCACAATGTCCAGGTCATGGTGGAGGGCCCGGGCCATGTGCCTCTGAACCAGGTCGCCGCCAATATGGAGGTGCAGAAGAGCATCTGCATGGGCGCACCGTTCTATGTTCTTGGACCGCTGGTGACCGACATTGCCCCCGGCTACGACCACATCACGGCAGCCATCGGCGGTGCCGTGGCTGCCGCCAGCGGTGCAGCGTTCCTGTGCTATGTCACTCCTGCAGAGCATCTGGCCCTGCCCAATGTGGATGACGTCAAGCAAGGCATCGTGGCGTCCAAAATTGCCGCCCACGCCGCCGACATCGCCAAAGGCATCCCCCATGCCCGCGACATCGACGACAAGATGGGCGACGCCCGCCGGGTGCTGGACTGGGACGCACAGTTTGCCTGCGCCATCGACCCCGAGACCGCCAAGGCCATCCGTGATGCCCGCCTGCCCGAAGACGACCACAGCGACACCTGCTCCATGTGCGGCAAGTTCTGCGCCGTCCGCAGCATGAACAAGGCACTGGCCGGCGAGTACATCGACATCCTGTAAGCCTGCCGTTTCAACGCGCGTTTTTCTTCCTTTCCCCCGCCCGGCTTTTGCTCTGCCGGGCGGTTTTTATTTTCTCTGCAAAAAAGTACCGCGAAATTTGCAAAAAGCAGTTGACAAAACCAGCCGCCCATGCTAAAATAATTGAGTCGTCCGGCTTGGCCGGGCACCCAAAAGAATATGGGCGTGTTCCCGAGTGGCCAATGGGGACAGACTGTAAATCTGCTGCTTTTCAGCTTCGGTGGTTCGAATCCACCCGCGCCCACCAAACAAGAAAAATCCGAACCTGTTTCCGATTGGAGAAGGGTTCGGATTTTTCGTTTTCTTCGGGTTTGAAAATGAAGGCTCCCGTGGACGACGCAAAACTCCGATACCTTGTCATAGACCGTAAGCCACTAACAAGATTTGGAGGGTATGATTATGAAGTACGATGCAAGGGCTTGCCATTTCAACATGGATACCGGGTGCGTGGAACTGCTACTCCGGGATGGGAGAAAAATTTCCATTGACGGCACCGGGGTCGAGGATGCGCTGGACGTGACTATGGCACAGCAGACGGAACTGGACTACCTCATCTACAATGATCCGCTGGGCTATGCAGATTTGATTCTGAACGGTGACCCGGAGGAATATTTGAAGAATGTGGCCGGGAGTCATAGGTTAGAAGATTAAGGACAAAAAAATAAGAGGTGTGCCCAACTGGACACACCTCGGTGAGATACATCTATATAAGGCAGGGCGTTCCCTTTACTGGGAGCGTCCTGCTGTTTTTATGCGGCAACAGGCAAGGCTTGTAGTGCTTCCTGCTCTTTCAGCCATTCCTCATATTCACGCTGGCCTTCCTCACTGTTGAAAAACTCAACCATGGAGGGATAAAAGCAACGCGCAAGGGTCTTGATTGCTTCATCCGGGTAGCTGGATTTGTTTGACTTCTTCTTTTTGTTCAAATGGTATCCTCCGAAAATCAAAGTTCCATATCCTGCCCACGCTTGCGGTTTTTCTGCGGCACATTCATGGTGCGCTCCTGCTTGAGGGCGAGAATCTTTTCCAGAAAGCTGCGCACCAGTTCAGGCGCACGGTGGAGCGCATCCAGATAGGGCTTCACATCGTACCACAGGTCGTGGTACTTGTTACTCCAACGGGCAGCTTCTTTCTTGGCAGCGGAAAGTTCTTCTTTCAGGCGGCGGTTCTCCACGTCCATCATATAGCCGTGGTCGGCTTGCTTTTTCAGCTTGGAAAATTCTTCTTCGGTCAGCGAGTAGTTGCCGAGGAAGGTGCGCTTGCCGATATAATCCAGATCACGCGCATGAATGAGGGCTTCTTTCGTGAGCGTGGTCTTTTTCTGAATGAAGGCAAGTTCTTTCTCCTTTTGGGAGAGGGTCTGACTGGTTTTAGCAAGCGATTGTGCCTGCTGGTCGGCTTGGGTGGTCAGGGTGTCCAGCCGTTCCTGCTCCCGCTGGACTTTGAATTGGGTGACGGTCAGGTGTTCTTCAGTGCTGCCACGCTCACCGCGCTCTACATCCGTGTACCCGGCATTGCGCATATAGTTGAAGAAATCGTCTTGCAGGACACTGTACGACTTCTTCAGGACTGGCTTGCCGTTCTTTTGCAGGACAGGCTTTCCGGCATCGTCCAGCAGGGGCTTGGAAGCCCACTTCTTGCTCCGGCTGACCTGCATGACGGTCTCCTTGACTGTGCCCACCAGTGCCTTGTCCTTGCAGCGTTTCGACCACAGGATCTGCTTTTCCACCACAGGTACATAGACCACATGGAGATGATAGTGGTAGACCTCCCGGCCTAGTGCCTCGGTCATGGCACGGTTGATCTCATCGGCGTGCATGACAGCCGAGAGGATATACTGCTCACCACCCACGATTTGCACAGCAGCTTTGTAGGCATCCGCATAGAACTGCTTGGCGAACTCGTAGCCACCGTGATTGTCAAAATAGGCCGAGTTGACATCAAAGACAAGCTCGCAATAATGGGTGGCATCCGGCTTCAGGCCGCGCGTGGAAATCGTACCAGCGGTTTCCGGTTGGGCGAACAGGTCAGTGTAGCTGGCGGTTGGCTTTTTGAAGTGGACGTTCCATGCAGCGCGCTGGGGGATAATATCGGGGTTCCGATAGCTGTCCTTTTCGCGCTCGTTGTGCTGCTGGGTGTTACCAACGGCCTTATCCGAAACGGCGAGGTTTCGGACACTTGTGCGGTCAATACCATCATTTCTTGCCAAAGGGCATCCCTCCTTTCGGGGTTCAGAGGAAGGTGACGGGGACGGAGATGCACTTCCCCGGAAGTGTAATAACCCACTATAACACTTTCATCCCTATGGGCTGCAAAGTGTAGTGGGCTCTCCGAGGGGGAACGAGGGAAAACGTCTCCTGCGGGAGAGTTACAATCAAGTTCGCACAATGCGAACTTGATTGCTCCGTACGCATCTGAAAAAATTGCGTACGGACTTCAAATAACCTGTACGGTCTGTACGACGTACAGGAATCCGAAATATAAACGATACCACGTTTTAATTTGCTTCGATTCGCCGTACAGGTGCGTACAAGTACAGACCGTACAGGTTGTACGAACTTCTTCCGTAAAAAAATGCACTTTTTACGGGCAGGGGTGG
>ENA-UESP01000088-UESP01000088.1-human-gut-metagenome-genome-assembly--contig:-NODE-88-length-71857-cov-11.170883_pt1 | contig 71857 bp, 61 predicted proteins | sample MGYA00243003_ERZ508004 | MGnify/ENA primary metagenome ERZ508004 (study PRJEB26167, sample SAMN06115443) | human gut metagenome | host: Homo sapiens | place: China:Henan | collected 2015-07-29 | study...
AAAGCAAAAGACCAGAGTTGTAAAGCCTTTCGGCTAAATAACTCTGGTCTTTTTGTTGGAGCTTGTGCAACAGCCCCTTCCGGTCATATCCTTCTTCAGCAGTTGTCATACTGTTTCTGCAGGAACTCACGGCACGCCACGGCATTTTCCGGGGTGGTATTTTCCAGCGTAGCAAAGACGAAGGGCTTTTCCTGCTTTGCGAAACGCAGGATGGTGGAGTAATCCCCCATCTCGCCCTGCCCTGCGCCGCACGCCTTCAGCTGACCGTCGGCGTCCTGACGGAGAAAATCCTTAAAGTGGATCATTGCCACGTCCTTGCCCAGCAGCTCGATTGTCTCGGCAAAGACCTCTTCCCGGCGGTCCACATTGTCCATGCTCAGCATGTTGACGGGGTCCAGAAGGATCTGCAGGTTGTGGCTGCCGATCTCATCCAGCACCAGCCGGGCACGCTTTGCATCGTAAACAATGTGCCGTGCCACCGGCTCGATCGCTACTGTCACTCCGTATTGCTCGGCGCAGCGTACCACCGGCTTCAGATTTTTGATAAAGGTGATCAGAGCCTTGTCACTGCGGCACTCGGGGCAGAACTTGTACTCCGGATTGGGAGCACCGGTCTCGGTGCCCACCATACCGCAGCCCAGCAGGCTCGCAAACCGGATATGAGCGTAGTACTTTTCCTGCATATCCTTTACCGCATCAGGGTCCGGATGTGCAAGGTTCAGATAGTTGCCCAGCACCGCCACGTCAATGCCGTTTTTCTCAAACAGATGGCGCAGATACAGTGCGTAGCCCGGGGTCAGGGCGCTGGGATCGCAGGGATACTCCTTCATTGCCTTGCTGAGGGCAAGGTGTGCGCTGGTAAATCCCTTTTCCTTTACCAGCGGAAGCAGCTGCTCCATAGGCAGCTGCTCTGCATCGTGAAGACGCAGACCAAATTGGATCATGGGATGTTCCTCCTTTTTCCTGTCAGCCATGCAGCAGTGCCACTGCCACATCGTTCACGTTGGTGCCGGTAGGTCCGGTCACCAGCAGACCATCCACTGCTTTCAGTGCATGGTAGGCATCGTTTTCCTGCAGCATCTCGAACACATCCAGCCCCTTTGCGGCAAGGGCTACGGCGGACTCTCCGTCCACATAGCCGCCGGCTGCATCGGTGGGACCATCGGTGCCGTCGCTGCCTACGGAGAACACCGCTGCATCCAGCCCGGCAATGCCGGGGGCGGCGGCAAGCGCCAGCTCCTGATTCCGTCCGCCCAGACCCTTGCCGGTCAGGTGGACCACCGTTTCACCGCCTGCAAGAAAGGCAAGTTTTCTGCCCTGCCCTGCATGGCTTTTCAGGATGCTTGCCAGAAAGCTGCCTGCCTCCCGTGCCTCGCAGCAGAGCTGGTCCGTGAGCATGACCGACTCATAGCCCAGAGCGCCGCACTCCTTTGCGGCGGCAGCGCACAGCTCCCGGACGCTGCCGGTAATGCGGGTGGTGACGTTGTCCAGCGTCTTGGGGGTCTCCTGCTCCAGCAGTGCCTGTGCCTCCGGGGAAAGCTTCAGCTGATATTTTTCTGCGATCGCCAGGGCATCGGCACAGGTGCTGCTGTCCGGGCAGGCGGGACCGCTGGCGATCATATCCAGCGGGTCTCCTAGAATATCGCTGAGCACGATGCTGTAGACCTGTGCCGGAGCGCACAGCCGAGCAAACCGCCCGCCCTTGACTGCAGACAGACGCTTGCGGATGGTGTTCATCTCCACGATGTCCGCCCCGCACCCCAACAGCTGCCCGGTGATGTCCTGCAGCTCTGCCCCGGGGACCAAAGGTTTTTCAAACAGGGCGCTGCCGCCGCCGGACAGCAGGAACAGCACATCGTCTGCAGCGGTCAGGTCCTGCACCAGCTCCAGTGCTTTCTGGGTGGCGGCAAAGCTGCCTTCGTCCGGCACCGGGTGTCCGCCTTCGCAGCAGACCACCCCGGGAATGTCCCCCTTTACGTGGTGGTATTTGGTCACCACCACGCCGCCGTCCACCTTGCCCAGCGTCCGCACCGCAGCCGCCGCCATCTGCCACGCTGCCTTACCGGCAGCCACCAGCAGAACATGACCTCCGTGGGGTTCAAAGTCCCGCAGGGCACGCTGGACCGCTTCGTCCGGCAGCACCGCCTGCAGGCTGGATGCAAGGATCTGTTGGGCGTCCTTACGCAGTGCCTGATTCATGGGGCAGCCTCCTTTTACATAGGTTTACAGCAGACCTGCTTCGGTCATGGTCTTTACAAAGCCCTGCTTTGCCGCCCCTTCCGGGGTGGGCAGGGTAGGCAGGTAGGGCACACCTACCTTGCGTCCCCGGAGATTTGCCATATCCTTGGCAGCAACGGGGAAGCTGGCAGCGTCCATGGACAGGCGCACCGGGTTCAGCTTGAACTGTGCCTCCAGACTGCCTGCCAGATCACCGGCGGCGTACTTATTGTACACATCGGTGATGAGCTCCGGCATAAAGTTTGCTGCGGTGCATACGCCGCCCACGGCACCGTGGCACAGGCTGGCGTACAGCAGGGTATCCTTGCCGCCAAAGACCTTGAACTCCACGTCCCGGGTGCGGCGGATGAACTCGGAAGTCTGGGTGATGTCGCCGCTGGTATCCTTCATGCCCACGATGTTGGGCACGGTGTGTGCCAGTTCTTCCACCAGCTGTGCGCTGAGGGTGTAGCCCACCCGTCCGGGATTATTATACAATAAAACCGGCGTTTCGGGAACACTTTCTGCAATGGTCTTAAAGTGATCATACAGCTCGGCGTAGGTGGGCTTCAGGAACATGGGCTGCAGCACGCTGACTGCAGCGGCACCGTTTGCCACTGCCATCCGTGCTAGACGGCAGCACTTTTTGGTGCTGATGGCGCCGATGCCAAAGTACACCGGCACACGACCTGCCGCCTGATCCACCACGATCCTGAGTCCCCGCTCCATCTCGTCCTCTTCCACCATGTAGAATTCGCCGTTGGAGCCAAAGGCAAGGATGCCGGAGACGCCGCCCTTGATGACGTACTCCACCTGATCCCGCATTCCCGCTTCGTCGATCTTCTCGTTACCGTCAATGACCGTGAGGATGGGCACCACAACGCCCTTCATAAATTCCGTGTTCATCATCTGTACTCCTTTATCCTCAGCGACCGATCTGGATGCCGGTCAGGTACTCGTAGTACTGGGCAATGGCGCTGTGGTCCTTCTGACCGCCCTCGTGGTTGTGGAGCCACTGCATGATCTCCTGCACCTCGGCAGTCATGGGCACGGGAGCGCCCACAGCGTGTGCGCAGTCCAGAACGTTGTTCAGGTCCTTGATGTGCAGGTCGATCTTGAAGCCGGGCTTGTCGTTGCCTGCGATCATCATGGGAGCCTTGGCGTTCATGACGGTAGAGCCGGCAAGACCGCCCTTGATCGCCTGGAACACCAGCTCGGGATCCACGCCTGCCTTCTGTGCCAGAGTCAGAGCCTCGGCAAGAGCTTGAATGTTGCATGCCACGATGATCTGGTTTGCCAGCTTGGTGGTGTTGCCTGCGCCTACCTCGCCGCAGCGGACGGTGGAAGCGCCCATGGCGTCCAGCACCGGCTTGTAGGTGTCAAAGATCTCCTGCTTGCCGCCTACCATAAAGCTCAGGGTTCCGTCGATTGCCTTGGGCTCGCCGCCAGAGACGGGAGCATCCAGCATCTCCACGCCCTTCTTCTGCAGCTCGGCATAGATCTCCTTGGAAGCAACCGGGTTGATGGAAGAGCAGTCGATAAAGACTGCACCGGGCTTCATGTGGGAAGCCACGCCGTTTGCGCCCAGCATCACTTCCTTGACCTGCGGAGAGTTGGGCAGCATGGTGATGACCACATCACACTGCTCTCCGATCTCCTGCTGGGTGGCGCCCTTTGCACCGGCGGCCTCCAGCTCCTGCACCGGAGCCTGGCTGCGGTTGTTCACCAGCAGGTCGGTGTAGCCCGCCTTCAGCAGATTCTTTGCCATGGGCTTACCCATGATGCCCAGACCAATAAAACCGATTTTCATAATCGTTTCCTCCATAAGGTTGTTTGAATGATTTCCGTATTCGTACTCTATCTTGCGCTGCACCTCAGGTAATGGGGGCAGGGTTGAAGATGCACATATCGTTGTGGAAGCCGTACTGATCGCTGTAAGGCTCCTTGGTGCCGCTTGCCACGTCCAGGATCAGGTTGAAGATCTCAGTACCCACTTCGGCAATGGTCGCTTCGCCGGTGGCAACATGACCGGCAGAGATGTCGATGAGGTCGAACCACTGCTCCTTCATCTCGTTGCGGCTACACACCTTGATGACCGGTGCCACATCCAGACCGTAGGGGGTGCCACGACCGGTCATGAACACCTGCAGACCGATGCCGGAAGCCACCTGAGAAGGTCCGCACACGATGTCGGAGGCAGGGGTAGCGGCAAAGATCAGACCGTGCTTGGAGGGCTTTTCCGCCGGGCTCAGCACCTCCACGATGGGGCTGGTGCCGCTTTTGGCAATGGAGCCCATTGCCTTTTCCACGATGTTTGCCAGACCTCCCTTCTTGTTGCCCGGAGTGGGGTTGGCATCCCGGTCCACACCGCCCTCGGCAAGGTAATCATCGTACCACTTCATCTCGGCGGCAAGCTTGTCCCGGACCTCGGCGCTGACGCAGCGGGCGGCAAGCATGGGCACCCCGTCCCGGACCTCGGTGACCTCGCTGAACATTACGGTGGCACCGCCCTTTACCAGCATATCCGCTGCATAGCCTGCGCTGGGGTTGGCGGTGATGCCGGAAAATGCGTCGCTGCCGCCGCACTGCATACCGATGAGCAGCTCACTGAGGGGCAGCTCCTCCCGGTGGCGCAGGTTCAGCTTCTGGAGCTTCTTCTCCGCCATGTCCATGATCGCCTGCATCATGGCATCGTGACCCTTCCAGTCCTGCAGAGTTAGACAGTTCTCCGGGTTGATGTCCTCCGGAGGCAGCACCCGGTCGTAGGTGAGCTTCTCGCAGCCCAGACCCACCACCATGACCTCACCGCCAAAGTTAGGATGACTGATCACATTGGTGATGGCACGGATGGGGATGTATGCCAGCGGAGCGTTGATGGCAACGCCGCAGCCATAGGGATGAGTGACGGCAACCACGCCGTCCACATTGGGGTACTTGGGCAGCAGCTCCTTTTTGATGCGCTCCACTGCCACCTTCACCACGCCTGCAGCGCACTGCACAGTGGTGACGATACCCAGCAGATTGCGGGTGCCGGCAGGACCTACCTTGTTGCGGTAGCCCATCCAAGTAGTCCGGGGCGGGGTAGGCAGCTGGTCCGGGGTCTTGATGTCGGTGCCCCAGGGCATATCGGTCAGTGCCGGGCTTTCCGGCAGGTCCAGCATATGCTCGTTGATCCAGCTGCCGGCGGGGATGTCGTTCTTTGCATAGCCCAGCACCACGCCGTAGCGGATGATCTCGCCGCCGGCGGGGATATCCACCAGTGCGATCTTGTGTGCCTGGGGGATGGGATCCCGGGTAACCACGCCGCTCTCGGTCTTTGTGCCTGCGGGCAGGTCGTGGACGGCAACCACCACATTGTCGTTGTCTTTGATCTGGATGGTCAAACGTTCTGCCATAATAATCACCTCATACATACTCTTATGCACGGCGCAGCTGCTCGCTGACCGCCATCATACAGGCGGCGGCACCGTGCTGGTTGTCCACCATCTGCTTTTCACTCAGGTAATACTCCGGGGTGCCGGTGCGGTCGGTGCGGTTGTCCGGTCCCGGTCCCAGACCTGCGCTGGCGCAGATGCCGTGAAGCTCCCAGCCCTGCTCGCCCTTTTTCAGGTAGGTGTCCCGGATGCCGTCCAGCACCCGGCTGCCCTTTTCCCCGTATTCCGGCGGCAGCATCCCCAGCCGTGCACCCTTCATCAGGGCGTAGGCGACCATGGCGCTGCCGGAGGTCTCGGAGTAGTTGCCGGTCAGGTCCGCCCGGTCCACCACCTGCAGGAACATGCCGGTGTCTGCCACCTGATAGGGCAGCAGACGGTCCAGTGCGTTTTTCAGCAGAGGGCACAGCTCCCCGGCACGGGGAGTGCGGTCCTTTGCGATCTCGTAGGTGTCCGCCAGTGCCATGAGGAACCAGCCCTCGGCACGGAGCCACACCACCGGGCTCTGCCCGGTGATCGGGTCCGCCCACTCCATCTTCCGGGAGCAGTCGTTGGCGTGACGGTACAGACCCAGCTGCTCATCCCACAGCAGTTTGTGGGCGGCGGTAAACTGGTCCAGAATGTCGTCCCAGTGGTTCTCGCCGTTTTCTGCCAGGCAGGCGGCGTAGAAGGGCATCCCCATGTACAAGCCGTCCAGCCAGACCTGATCCGGATAGATGTCCTTGTGCCAGAAGTTCCCGGTGACGGTGCGGGGGTAGTCCGCCAGAATGCGGTAGGCGCGCTCCACGCCCTCTGCCCACCGTGCCTCCCCGGTAACATCCCGCAGGATCCTCATGGACTTGCCAAAACTCACCTTGTCGATGTTGTGTTCTCCGGGCACCCAGTTTGCCACCCTGCCGGCGTCGTCCATCAGGAAGGAAGCGTTCCGGCGCACCGGCTCCCGCCAACTTTCGCTGCCGGTGGCGCAGTACAGGTCCTCCGCCCCCACCATGCAAAGGTCGTCTTTATAATTCCAGAGCTTTTCGCTGAGGAACCGGGGAAAGACCCGGTCCAGATACTGTTCAAAATACTCCAGCCACATGCGTTTTATCTCCTTTTTTACAGTCCGGCAAAATCTGCCACCCGGTCCAGGATCTCCACAGCCTCTTTCCGGCTCACCGGACGCTCCGGGTCAAAGCGTCCATCCGCCTCCAGCTGCATGAATCCAAAATACAGCGCCCGCGCCGCATTGGTCCCGTAGTTGTTTGCCACCCGGTCCACGTCGGTGCACACCGGCATGGTACTGGATGCGTTGCGGTAGTTCACCCCGCACGCCTGCATTGCCACCGTTGCCATCTCCTGTCGGGAGATGGTGCGCCGGGGGGCAAAGCAGCCCTTTTCCAGCGGGAAGAACCGGTTTGCCGCTGCCCGGCGTGCCGCTTCTTCGGCGGTATCTGTCAGCTCTGGGGCAGGCAGCTGATCATCGGCGAGGGGCAGCAGCATCTGCGCTGCTTCCAGCCGGGTCACTGGCTCGCTGCCCCGCTCCAGCTCCGGGGCGTCCAGCATCCCACGGCAGTACAGCCGGGGAGCGGCTCCCTGCACCGGTGCCGGCAGCACCCGGTAGCTGCGGCTGCTCTCCCGGTCTCCGGCAGGGTTTGCGGCGCTGACCCGGAGGTATGCCGCCCCGTCAGGCACGGCGATGGTCTCTCCCCCGCCGCACCGGGTCCAGTTTTTGTTATCCTCAGACGCCTCCCAGCAGAAGGTCAGCGGCTCCTGTGCACCGCAGCTCTCGGCGCTGGCAGTGACCGTGCCTCCGATGTAGGGCACCCCCAGGATCCGGACATAGCCGGGACGGGGGAACCGTTTGCCGTTGATGGTAACATTTTCCACCACCGCGTCCTTCCAGTTCATGCTGCGCAGGCACTGGCGCACCCCGTCAATGGTGATGTTCCGCATCACCAGCCCGGTAATGGGCACCTCCGGGAATGCTTCCAGAAAAACGCCGTAATCTCCGCCGTGGGCGGTGATATTCTCCATGGTGATGTCCCGGAACACCGGCAGGCTGTCGCCGTTGCGCCCATCCTCGTAGAGCATGGTACCGTGGACCGCCGCCCCGTGGACGTGGTCCATCACACTGTCGCAGAGCATGACCCGCTCCACAGCGCCGCCCCGCCGGGCGTTGGTCTTGAGCCGCAGTGCATAGGTCAGGTTGGGGCTGGCGAATCGGTTGCCGCTGGCAAGCACATTGTAGATGCCTCCGCTCATCTCGCTGCCCAGCGCCACGCCGCCGTGACCGTCTGCAAAGTCGTTGTTTTCGATCAGGATGTTCCGGCAGGGCACATTTGCCTCTCTGCCGTCCCGGTCCCGCCCGGACTTCAGGCTGATACAGTCATCGCCGGTGTCAAAGCGGCAGTTTTTGATCCACACGCCGTTGCAGCTCTCCGGGTCGCAGCCGTCGTTGTTGGCACCGTGACTGGAAAGGGTCACCCCGTCCACCACCACGCTGCTGCATAGCACCGGGTTCAGCTGCCACATGGGGCTGTTGCGGAGGGTGACCCCCTGCAGCAGCACCCGCTGGCAGCGGATGGGCTGAAAGAAGTTGGGGCGCAGGTAGTGTCCTTCGCCAAAGATGCGCCGATCCACCGGCACCCCGCCCAGATTCATGCTGCGCAGGGTTCTGCGGTCGGCAAGCTGCAGGTCCGGCTTGTTTTCAGACCAGGAGGTCTCCACCTGATGATGCCAGTTCCACCAGTGGTCTGCATCGGCGCCGCCGTCCAGCACCCCCTTGCCGGTAACGGCAATGTCCTGTGCATCACAGGCATACAGCAGGGCGCTGAAGTTGTAGCAGGGACTTGCCTCCCAGTGGGAGAACACCAGCGGGTAGTTTTCTGCCGGGTCATCGGGCACAAACTGCACCAGAGTATCCTCCGATGCAAGGTGCAGCTCCACGCCGTTTTTCAGGTGCAGCGCACCGGTGCGGTAGACGCCCGGCTGCAGGACCAGCGTTCCGCCTCCCCGCCAGCTGAGGTCGTCGATCGCCTGCTGCAGCTGTCGGGTCTGCATCTGTCCCGACACCGGCTCCACCTGCATCCAGTTTTTGCCGATGCAGGGCAGCTGGATCTGGGACAGAATGGTATTGCGCAGCTCGTTTTTGTTCATGGGGAAAACTCCCTTACTCTTTGCTATTGATGGAATGCTCCAAAAGAAATGTCAGATATTCTGCAAGGTCTTCTTCGTGCCACTGGTGAGTGCCGGGGCAGATCTGGTGCCGGAGGTTTTCCGGTACACCCAGCAGCCGGTACGCCTCGGCGGCGATTTCCACCTGCTCCTGAGCGTTTACCACGCCCCGGGGACCGTTGAGCCGGTCCTCCCGGCAGGACTGCACCCACAACGGGCGGGGTGCAATGAGGCTGGCAATATCGCCCATGTCCAGATGCTCCCACAAGTGGGGCACATAGTTGCAGGAACAGTTGTTGTTCAGGGTCAGCAGGGCGTCCCGGTAGCCGTACATATAGCCGCTGATGGCGGCAAACTTTACCCGGTCGTCCAGCGCCGTCAGCCACAACGTCTGCATCCCGCCGCCGGAAAACCCCACGGCCCCCAGACGGTCTGTGTTGAAGCGCCGGTCCTCTTCCAGCCAGTCGATGAGTCTTGCCAGGTCCCAGGTCAGCATCCCCAGTACCGGGATGCCCAGAGGCTCTCCCATGTGTGCCAGCCGGTAGCAGTCGCCCTTCAGTCCTTCCGGCAGCCGCCGGGTGTCCTCCGGGTCCTCCCGCCGCTCTCCAAAGCCCCGGCAGTCCGGACACACCGTCACGCAGCCCTGTTTTGCCAGCTGCAGACCGTAATCGTAATGGTAGTGGTCGATCTTTTCGGTAATGGGCGGGTAGTCCCGCACACCGGCGACCGAGTACTTTCCGGCACCGTTGTGCCCCGGAGGGCAAAGGATCACCGGGGTGTCCTTTCCAGCGCCGACAGGCGCCAGAAGGAACAGGGTCATCCAGACCTCCGGTTCCACCTGGATCCTCCAGTGCTCCCGGCGGATACCCTCCTCTGTGAAGACGGTCTCCATTCGGCGAGCATCTTGTATATCACGTTCCATTTTACATGTTCCCAACAGGGAATGCAGGAGGCTTCGGGTATCTTCCCGCCATTGCCGGAATTCCTCCGGGGTGCTGCCCCGGAAAGCGTCCTGCCGGGCGTAGCGGTCGTACTTGCGCAACATGGAGGCAAAGGAACCGTAGACCCGCTCCTGGGCAGGCAGCTGTACCGGATCAGTCATCGTTCACGTCCACATTTGCGGCAGTGGGGGCAGGGTTCTTTGCCGCCTTCTTCGCCTTCAGATGATCGGAGATGTAGGGCCAGAACACGCAAAGTACCGAGATGATCAGCAGGATCAGGGAGATGGGACGGGTAAAGAAGGGGGCATAGCTGCCGTGGGCGTAGCTGATGCCCTGACGGAAGTACCGCTCCAGCTTGCTGGACAGGATGAACGCCAGCACCAGCGGGCTGGTGGGCAGACCGGCAACGCTCATGAACAGGGACAGCAGGCACAGTGCCAGCATGACGTAGATGTTGAACATGGTGTTGGAGATGCCGTAGCCGCCGATGAAGCTGATGACCAGAATGACGGTATACAAGTAGTGATAGGGAATCTTGAGGATGTAGGGGAACCAGCGCTTGGTGACGATCTGGATCAGGTAGGTGACGATGGCGGACACCATGACGCAGGCAAAGATCAGCATGGCAAGGTCCGGCTGCTCGGTCATGAACAGAGGTCCAGCCTGCAGACCGTGGATGGTCAAACCTGCGATCAGCATAGCGGTGATGCCGTCACCGGGGATGCCCAGAGCCATCATGGGGATCAGAGCTCCGCCCAGAGAAGCGTTGTTTGCAGTCTCGGATGCCCACACGCCGGCGGGGTTGCCCTTGCCAAAGCTTTCGGGATCCTTGCTGATGCCCTTGGCATAGCCATAGGCGACCATGTTGGAGATACCGGAGCCCATGCCGGGCAGGAAGCCGATCCACAGACCGGAAGCGAATGCAAAGATAATGGTCTTGATGTTTTCGATGATGTCCTTGAAGCCGATGCCAAGCCCCTTCATGTTCTTGACGTCCACATCGGGCATCTTTGCCTCGCCCTTGGCGTTGTCACGGATGATCTGGCACATGGCGAACATACCCAGCATCTGTGCAACGGTACTGATGCCGGAGGTGAGGTACACATTGCCAAAGGTGAAGCGGGTAGCGCCGTTGATGGGGTCCATGCCGACGCAGCCCATGAGCAGACCGATGCCGGCGGACATGATGCCCTTGAAGATGTTGCCCTTGGACAGGGAGGCAATAAGAGTAATGGCGCAGAAGCACAGGGAGAAGTATTCCCAGGGTCCCAGATGCAGAGCCGCCTCTGCAATCACCGGGGACAGCACGGTGGCGATCGCCACAGAGCACACGGTTCCGATGAAGGAAGCGGTCATGCCGATGCCCAGCGCCTTGCTTGCCTGTCCCTTTTGGGTCATGGGATAGCCGTCAAAGCAGGTGGCAATGGCAGAGGAAGAACCGGGGATGCCGATGAGCACCGCCGAGATAAAGGTACCGGACACGCCGCCGATCCAGATGGCAAGCAGCATGACAAAGGAAGTCTCGGTGGAAAGACCAAAGGTGATGGGCAGCAGCAGAGCGATGCCCAGGGTAGCGGACAAACCGGGGATTGCACCAAAGACGATGCCTAACGCGACCATGGCAAAGATCAGCAGCAGGTTTAGCGGCTTCATGCAGACCAGTAAAGCAGAAAGATATGCAGCCATTTATTTCCCCTCCTTAGCCGCCGAACAGAACGCCGGCAGGCAGCTTGATCTGGAATGCGAACACGAACATGGCGTACAGCGCCGCCGTTACCACCACCGAGATGATAGCGGTGGACACCAGCTTGACCTCGCTGTTGCCCTTGAGGTCATAGATGAACGCTGCAGTAGCAAAGGGGGTGGTGATCACAAAGCCCAGATAGGTCATAGCAACGGCGTAGAGCACCAGCATCAAAAAGCTCTTGGTGACCTTGAGCACGCCGCCCTTGGGGAAGTAGGGCTTTTCTTCCTTGGCACGGTCCTTGTAGCCCCGGATGATCAGAGCAATGGAGCTGATGCCGATGAGGAACAGCGCCACAAAGGGCAGCAGACGGGGACCCGGCTCCAGCAGCTTTGCCGGCTGGCGTACTTGCAGGGTCATAAAGCAGAAAAAGACACAGGTGAGCAGACCCACGATGCCTGTGACCATGTCACGTCTCATTTTCATATGTAAAACACCTCTTTTTTCTCAAAAATAGCCCGGAGGGAACAGCTCCGGGCTATCACTTAGGAGGAACGCACTTTAAATCGATCCTGTGCAGATCCAGTGCGGATGATCTCTATTTATAGCAATTCAACTTTTTAATGCAACAGCAACAACGTTGAATTGCATATCGCAAATATGCTGTTTGAATGTTGCGCTAATTTCTTGACTTGCGATAATTCAGCCCGTATCAGCCCTGAACGTACATATCCAGGCTCTTTGCGATCTCTACCAGCTCGTCGTACTCCTTCTGGTGCAGCTCCTCGGACTCCTCCAGATCGTGCCAGCCGGGGATGTGACCGATGCCCGCAATGCCCTCGTTGACGGTGGGATCCTCCACCACAGCCTGCATGGCAGCGTTCATTTCCTTTACCATGGTCTCGTCCATGCCGGAAGGTCCCATCAGGTAGTGGTAGACCAGCATATAGCAACCCTGGAAGCCCTGCTCCTGCAGAGTCTTGTAGTTCTCCGGCAGCTCTGCGGGGTACTCGCTGATGGTGATACCGTCGCCTGCCACGGTGCCGATGACTTTCAGCTTACCAGCCTTCTCGTACTCCTGTGCGTTGCCCAGACCTACGACGCCGATGTCGATGAAGCCGCCGGCGAGGTTGGTGAGACGGTCGGACTCAGAAGCGCACTCCACCTTGTTCAGCTCGATGCCCAGAACGCTGCACAGCTTGCCGAACAGGAAGGTGTTGGCACCTGCAGCAGGCATACCTGCGTTCAGCTCGTTGGGGTGAGCCTTTGCGTACTCCACAAATCCATTGAAGTCATCGTAGGGAGCATTCTTGGGCACTGCCAGGGTGGAGAAGCCGTTGTCCTCCAGGCAGGCGATGAGGGTCAGGTCGGTCATGGGGTTGACCTGTGCGTTGCCGGTGATGTACTGGATGTTCAGAGCGGAGGTGGCGACCATCAGGGTGGTGCCATCGGGCTTTGCATTTGCCACGGTCTGGTGACCCACGGTGTTGGAGTCGTAGTTGGTAACGGTGGTCTTGAGACCGTAGATGCGGTTCAGGCCCTCACTATAGTAACGGATTGCCAGATCGGATCCGCCGCCTGCCTTGCCGGGAACTGCCAGCGTGATGGTCTCCTTCTTGGGGAAGCCGATGTCGTCAGCGGCAGCTGTGCCGGCTGCGGATGCAGCAGTGCTGGCGGAGGAAGCGGTGCTGGAGCTGGAGCCGCCGCAGGCGGACAGGGCGAGGGCTGCAGCAGCAACAGCGCTGCCCTTGAGCATGGATCTTCTGGTGATCTTCTTCATTGTTAGTCTCCTTCTTTTCCGGTGATCATTCTGCGTTGGTTGAGGTATTACCCTCTCTGTGCTTTCATTGTACAACCTGCCGCTTCACTTTACGATACACAAGAATTCCATTTTTTCATAACGATTTGTTCATAGCAGCTTGCAATTCCTTTTGTGGTCTTTTATACTTATTATGGAAAAACTTTTCCATATTCTCCAGCACTTTGCAGATTTCTGGCTAAAATCCGACTTTTTACCATTTTGTAATAAAAGGAAACTGCTATGAACACCCGTCAGTATTATTACCTTTCCACCATTGCAAATTATGGCAATCTGAGCCATGCGGCGCAGGCGCTCCACATCTCCCCCTCGGCGCTGAGCAAGTTTCTGGCAGAGTGCGAGCGCACCTTTGGCTTTGCTTTGTTCCTGCGGTACAACCGCCGCCTGTACCCCACCGCCGTGGGACGGTATGTGGTGGAATGCGCCCAGAAGATCCTTGACGAGCAGAACCGTATGTTGCTGACCGTGAAAGAGGTCACCGGCGGCAACCGCAAGGCGATCCGTCTTGCCACCGCCCCCAACCGAGGTGCCATCATCTTCAGCAAGATCTACAACCAGTTCTCCCGCCGGTACCCGGATATCTCCCTGAGCCTCGCCGAGCTATATGCCGCCGAGCAGCCGGGAGCCATCGCCCGGGGGCTGGTGGACCTGGCACTGGGCGCCGGTGCCACCAGCAGCGAGGTCACCGACATCCCCATTGCCCACGAAGAACTACTGGTGTCCCTGCCTGCCTCCCACCCACTGGCAAAGCAGGAGACCATCCATCTGGCAGACCTGCGGGACACTCCCTTTGTATTGCAGGGTCCCCGTCACAGCATCCGGCTCATTGCAGAGCAGCTTTTCCAGCAGGCGGGGTTCCAGCCCGTAGTCGCCTTTGAGTCCAACGACGTTATCCTGCTCGACTCCATGATGCATCAGGCAGTGGGAGTGGGGCTGGTAAGTAATGCCCACGTATTTCCCTGCAGCGAACTTGCCTACCGTCCGCTGGATCCTCCTGTGCACCAGACCCTGCACCTGCGTTTCCCGCTGGGGCACACCCTTACGGAGCCGGAGCGGTACCTGGCAGGTCTGCTGATCACCGAACGCCTCCACGATCCCCGGTACAAGCCCACCGACGCCCCGCTGGTGGACCAGCTGCTGCAGGAAGTGCTCTCACCCTCTCAGCTGGCAGACACCGGCAGCCTGCCCCGGGAGGCAGTGGGCACCGCTCTGCAGACCATGCAGGAGGTGAACCTTGACAGCCGGGTGATGGAGTATTTGATCTCCATCGTGGAGGAGCAGAGTCTTTCCCGGGCGGCAGAGCGGCATTTTTTGGCGCAGTCCGCCCTTTCCCGCCATCTACGTGCCGTGGAGGAGATGGTGGGCACTCCCCTGTTCACCCGGGAGCACAACCGGCTGCGTCCCACCAGTGCCGGAACCATCTTTGTAAACAACGCCCGGAACATCCTCCACATCGAAAACGAGATGTTTGTCCACACCAAGTCCTACCGGCAGGGACGCGGCGGCAAACTGTATATCAGCTGTGACCCCCTGTTTGCCGAGGCGCTGCGGGACCACGCCCTGCCTGCATTCTGCGCCCAGCACCCGGATATCCAGCTGACCATCCGTGAGGAGAACCGGGAGCAGACCTTGGAATCCCTTATGAACTCCTCCACGGATCTGGGCATCTTTCTTTCCTCCCAGCCCCGGCAGGACCTGCTGCACTGTCAGGTACTGACCCTTACGGAGATGGTCTACTGCTTTGCCCCCTGCCGCTGCCCGGAGGGATGGCAGCCCGGGGATCTGTTCCCCGGGGGGCTGGACCCCCGCCCTCAGCTGATGGCACCGGCAGGCTCCACCCTCCGGACCCTGCAAGACGCCCTGCTGCCCCAGATGTTCGGGCAGCTGCCCCCCGCTGCCTGTGAGGCGGATACCTCCATCCTGCGGCAGCTAGCAAATCTTGGCATTGCCGATTCCCTGCTGCCCCTGAACCTGATGGAGCGCCGCCACCATCCCCGGTGCGCTGCGTTGGCCCCGCCCCAGCCTTTGTATCTGCTGCTGGCACACCATGTAGGACGCACCCTGCCCCCGGTGACCGGCGAACTGATGGAACTGATTCGCACCTCCCTTACCGATGTGCTGGCACTTCCATAAATCAGTCGGTGCACCGTCTTTTGCAAAACGAAACATCCGCAGCAACGGTCTTCACGGTCCGAATGTCGGCAAGCCTGCTGAGGAAGTCCAAAAACCGGGAGAATTCGCCCCCCGGCACCCAAAAAAGCAGCAAAAGCCCCCGGCGCCGTCCTGCATCTGCAATGATATGCTACCCCTAGAGTAGACAGAGTATATCGACGAGGGCATCACCGGAACCTCCGCCAAAAAGCGCCCGGCCTTCATGAAAATGCTTTCCGATGCCAAACGTGGCAAATTCGACCTGATCGTCACCCGTGAGGTCTGCCGCTTTGCCCGCAACACCGTCGATACCCTTCAGCTTACCCGTGAACTCCGCAATTTCGGCGTAGAGGTCTTTTTCGTATCCGACAACATCTGGACGATGGACGGCGATGGTGAACTCCGGCTTTCCATCATGGCAACCATGGCGCAGGAAGAAAGCCGCAAGATTTCAGAGCGTGTTCTTGCCGGGCAGAAGATAAGCCGGCAGAACGGTGTGCTTTACGGCAGCGGCAACATCATCGGCTACGACCGGGATAAGGTCAACCGTACATACGTTATCAACGAGGAACAGGCTGCAACCATACGAATGGTTTTCACGCTCTATTCTCAGGGCTACGGGGAAAAGGCGATTGTCAATGAACTTTCTCGGCTGGGTCGTAAGGATGAGCATGGAAACGTCAGTTGGTCCTGTACAAAAATCAGCCGCATCCTTCGCAACGCAACGTATATGGGCTATATCTGCTACAACAAGTCCAAGGTCAACAACTATCTTGAAAAGAAGCGCATCAACAATCTGGACGAAACTTCTTTCGTCTATGTAAAAGGCAACTTTGATCCGATCGTATCAGAAGCCCTTTGGCACGAATGTGAACGCATCCGCAAATCCCGTATTTCCAGCCTGCGCCTTCCTGATGGAGAAACAAGGCGTAAAGGAGCCAGAACTACCAAGAATTTGTGGGTGTCCAAACTTCGCTGTCGCTGCGGTTCCTCCTACCGCATTTTCAACTGGCGTAAACTGAAGGACGGAACGCCGGTCTTTGGCTACCAATGCAATATGCGAACCGTCAACCCCACCCGTTCCTTCGTTCTGGAGCACAACATGACCGAACAGCTCAGTTGTGATGCCATTTCTATCCCGGAGTGGAAGCTGGAGCTGATGGCGAAGAAGATCTTTGAAAAGGTCTGGGGCAATCAGAATAAAGCCATTCTCCGTGCCTGCAAGATGATCGAAAGCTGCCAGAACGGAAAAGCCGCCACACGAATGTCCGCTGCACCGATTCGGAGCCAAATCGAAAAAATCAAAAAGCGCAAGCTCAATTACGGTGCTATGCGGGCAGACGGCGAGTTGGAACGTGAAGAATATCAGGCTCTTTGCAAACAAGCCGATGATGAGATTGCTCGTCTGGAAAAAGAACTGCAAGCCCTCACTCCCGCTCCTGAAACACAGAGCATTTTGGCCAACATGAAAGCCATTCGCGATTTTCTTGAACAAAAAGTTGATGTTCACGGTGCTTGTCTTGCCCCCGAACCCATCGACCAGTTTGTAGAAGTCGTCACTCCTGTCGGTGACTACGCCTATCGCTGGAAATTGAACACTGGCCGCAGAAAAGCAAAAGATGAACGTGCCGATTTGATGGCCGTAACAGACAGCCCGATTTTGACATTTACCATCGACTTTGAAACAGCCAAGCGTTACCGGGACGCCAACAAGATGCCCCACCAGTTCCGCCGTGCAGCGTGGACCGACCTGACCGTGGAGGTGTATCTGTGATGCTTCTGGGAAGCAGCTCCGTGTTAAACACGATTCATCTCACACATGAGCAAACAAATAAGGCTCACCGCCAAAATTGACGGTGAGCCTTATTTTATGCTCGATTTTTAACGATAACTCGCTATAAAAATCTTATGCTCTCGGGTTTTTAATAGCAGCCTGGGCAGCAGCCAGACGTGCGATAGGCACACGGAAGGGAGAGCAGCTGACGTAGTCCAGACCAACATTGTGGCAGAACTCGACGCTGGAAGGATCGCCGCCGTGCTCGCCGCAGATACCCAGGCCCAGGTCGGGACGGGTCTCACGGCCATCGTGAGCAGCCATCTTGATCAGCTTGCCGACACCGATCTGATCCAGGTGCTGGAACGGATCGCTCTCGTAGATCTTCTTCTCGTAGTATGCGCCCAGGAACTTGGCAGCGTCGTCACGGCTGAAGCCAAAGGTCATCTGAGTCAGGTCGTTGGTGCCGAAGCTGAAGAACTCAGCTTCCTTAGCGATATCGCCAGCGGTCAGAGCGGCACGCGGGATCTCGATCATGGTACCAACCTGGTACTTCATGTCCACACCAGCCTCAGCGATCAGCTTGTCGGCAGTTGCAACCACGACGTCCTTGACGTACTTCAGCTCCTTGACCTCGCCAACCAGCGGGATCATGATGTGCGGGGTGATCATGTGGCCAGTCTCAGCGGAGACTTTCAGAGCAGCCTTGATGACAGCGTTGGTCTGCATCTCAGCGATCTCAGGATAGGTAACAGCCAGACGGCAGCCACGATGGCCCATCATGGGGTTGAACTCGTGCAGGCTGACAACAACATTGTTCAGCTCTTCTGCGGTCATGCCCATATCCTTTGCCAGAGCAGCGATGTCCTCAGCCTTGGTGGGCAGGAACTCATGCAGAGGCGGATCCAGGTAACGAATGGTCATCGGGCGCTCACCCATGATGCGGTACATCGCGGTGAAGTCTGCCTCCTGGAACGGCTCAACCTTTGCCAGAGCAACTTTGCGCTCCTCAACGGTACGTGCGCAAATCATCTCACGGACAGCAGCGATGCGGTCCTCAGCGAAGAACATGTGCTCGGTACGGCACAGGCCAATACCCTCGGCACCCAGGTCAACGGCCTGCTGTGCATCACGCGGGTTATCTGCGTTGGTCATGACCAGCAGCTGACGAGCTGCGTCTGCCCAACCCATGAAGCGGTTGAAGTTCTTATTGCCGGTAGCTGCAACCGTAGCGATCTGCTCACCGTAGATGTTACCAGTAGAGCCATCGATGGAGATCCAATCGCCCTCAACGAACTTGTGGCCATTGATCTCAAAGGTCTTAGCCTCTTCGTCGATCTTCACATCGTTGTCATTGCCGCAGCCGGAAACACAGCAGGTGCCCATACCACGGGCAACAACGGCTGCATGGCTGGTCATACCGCCGCGGACGGTCAGGATGCCCTGAGAAACCTGCATGCCGACGATGTCCTCAGGAGAGGTCTCCAGACGGACCAGAACGACTTTCTTCATCTCGCCGGACTTGACTTTCTCCTCTGCTTCCTCAGCAGTGAAGACGATCTGGCCGCAGGCGGAACCGGGAGAAGCTGCCAGGCCCTTGCCGACGACCTCAGCTGCTTTCAGGGCAGCAGCGTCGAACTGGGGATGCAGCAGGGTATCCAGCTGCTTGGGCTCCACGCGCAGGACAGCCTCCTGCTCGGTGATCATACCCTCGTCCACCAGGTCGCATGCGATCTGCAGAGCAGCCTGTGCGGTACGCTTGCCGTTACGGGTCTGCAGCATGTACAGGTGGCCGTCCTCAATGGTGAACTCCATATCCTGCATATCGCGGAAGTAGTTCTCCAGACGAGTTGCGATCTCAACGAACTGATCGTACACCTCAGGCATCTGCTCGTGCAGGTGGCTGATGGGAGACGGGGTGCGGACACCAGCAACGACGTCCTCGCCCTGTGCATTGATCAGGTACTCGCCCATCAGCTTCTTAGCGCCGGTGGCGGGGTCACGGGTGAATGCAACGCCAGTACCGGAACGATCACCGGAGTTGCCGAAAGCCATCTGCTGGACGTTGACAGCGGTGCCCCACTCGTAGGGGATCTCGTTCATCTTGCGGTAGACGTTTGCACGGGGGTTGTCCCAGCTGCGGAAGACAGCCTTGACAGCCTCGATCAGCTGATCACGGGGATCCTGGGGGAACGGCTTGCCCTCGTTCTCCTCATAAATCTTCTTGAAGATGCCGACCAGCTCTTTCAGGTCCTCAGCGGTCAGGTCCACGTCGTTCTTGACACCCTTGACCTCTTTCATCTTATCGATCTCGACCTCGAACAGGCTCTTCGGGACCATCATGACGACGTCGGCGAACATCTGCACGAAACGGCGATAGCAGTCGTATGCAAAGCGGGGGTTGTTGGTCTTCTTGGCCAGGCCCTCAACAGCCTCGTCGTTCAGGCCCAGGTTCAGGATGGTGTCCATCATGCCGGGCATGGACTGACGCGCGCCGGAACGGACGGAGACCAGCAGGGGGTTTGCGTTATCGCCAAACTTCTTGCCGGTGATCTCCTCCAGGCCCTTGACGTGCTCGAAGATATCAGCAGTGATCTCATCGTTGATCTGACGGCCGTCTGCATAATACTGGGTGCAGGCCTCCGTGGTAATGGTGAAGCCCTGAGGCACCGGCATACCGGCGGCAGTCATCTCTGCCAGACCGGCGCCCTTGCCGCCCAGAATGTTCTTCATGGTGGTCTTGTCGCCGCCGAAGGCCTTGTTGCCCTCGCTGAAGTAGTACAGATACGTTTTGCTCATGCGTTCTTTACCTCCCAATTGGTGGCCTCCGGCGCAACGCTCCGGCGGTCTCATCGTTTGCTCTGTCTTTGGTCACGATGAACATTTGTTATTGTGAATGCTAAACTATTATACCAGAAATCCCGGGTCATTCCATCGGTCAAAGCGCCAAATTTAATTGATAAATTTTGTGCAATCTCTTGCATTTCACTCACTTTTACGCTAATATAAAATGGGAAGAATTTCGAGAGTATTTTCTCATTTTTCGTTGTTTTTCTCACTTGTTGGATACAACTTACTATCCATTTAATTTGTCGCATTCCGTCTCACTGCCCTTTCTGGCCGAGTTTGTCGCTCAGTTGAGCATTCCGGAGGAGGTATTTTTATGAATTCCGATTTTTCCGCCGCCCGCGCGCGGCTGGATGCTGCCGAGGCAAAGCGTGAAGAAGTGCTGCTGCGCCACATTGCAAACGGCGTTATGATCGAGAGCCGTACCGTGGAGATCGACGAGAGCGTCGTCATCGCCCCCGGGGCAAAGATCCTGTCCGGCACCATCCTGCGGGGCAAAACCGTCATCGGCGCGGGCTGCGTCATCGGCCCCAACAGCCTCATTGAGGACAGCACCGTAGACGAGGGCACCACCGTCAACGCCAGCCAGGTGTACGGCAGTCATCTGGGCCCCCACAACAACATCGGGCCGTTCACCCATGTGCGGGTCAACACCGTCACCGATTACGGCGTCCATCTGGGTGCCTATGTGGAGACCAAGAATTCCAACTTTGCCCGGGGCAACACGGTCAGCCACCTGACCTACATCGGCGACAGCGATGTGGGCAAGTACTGCAACTTCGGCTGCGGCACCGTCACCTGCAACTACGACGGCAAGGATAAGTTCCGCACCACCATCGGCGATTACTGCTTCATCGGCTGCAACACCAATCTGGTGGCTCCGGTCAAGATCGGCGACGGAGCCTACACGGCCGCCGGCAGCACCATCACCAAAGACGTGCCCGCGCAGGCGCTGGGCATCGCCCGGGAGCGCCAGACCAATCTGGACGGCTGGGCCGAGCCCAAGATGGAAGCCTACATCGCCAAGAAACAGAAGCTGGAAAAAGAGCAGAATCAGTAAACTTTTTGCAAAACGCCTGTCGGGACGTGGTTTCGGCGGGCGTTTTGTTTGTTTTTTTCACCCATCTATGCTATACTGAAAAACTGTACCACACATTATTAGAGAAAGTGAAAAGGCAAGCAACACCATGACAACTGCAAACGACATCTGGCTCATTGCCGGCCTCGGCAATCCGGAAGCCAAATACGACGGCACCCGCCACAACGCGGGCTTTGCCGCGCTGGACGCCCTCGCCGCCAAGTGGGGCATCTCGGTCAACAAGAGCAAATTTCAGGGCCTCTGGGGCCAGGGCGAAGTGGAGGGCCACAAGGTCGTCCTGCTCAAGCCTCTGACCTACATGAACCTTTCGGGCGACTCCATCGCCCCGCTGGCAGGTTTCTTCAAGATCCCGGCCGACCATGTCATCGTCCTGTGCGACGACATCACCCAGGCCCCCGGCAAGCTCCGCATCCGGCCCTCCGGCTCGGCAGGCGGGCACAACGGCCTCAAGAGCATCATTGCCCGGCTGGGCGGGGAAAACTTCCCCCGCATCCGTCTTGGCGTAGGTGCCAAGCCCCACCCGGATTACGACCTTGCTGCCTGGGTACTTGGCAAGTTCCCGCCTGAGGATGTCAAAGCGATGACCGACCGCTACCCGGACATTGAAGCCGCCGCCAAACTCATCATGGACGGCAAGCTTGGCTTCGCTCAGAGTAAATATAATGGATCATGAAAACGCTGTCGCGTTTTCATGATCCATTCCGTGACTGCTTATGAAGAGAGGAGGTCTACGATGTACGAGGCACTGTTAAAGGCCACGCCTGAATATCAGAAGATCGCTGCCAGCCTGGCTGCACCGGGCCCGGCAGCCCTGTTTGGCCTGCCCCCGGCGGGCCGCGCCCTGCTGTACGCCGCCCTGCAAAAAGACCTGGGCCGGGTACTCTGCATCGTGACCCCAGGCGAGGCCGAGGCCACCCACTTTGCGGAAGACCTCAAGGCCCTGGGCCTGACGGCAGCGGTCTTCCCGCCCCGGGATTTCATGCTCCGCCCCGTGGAGGGCGCGGGCCGCGAGTACGAGTACCGCCGTCTTTCTGTATTGGGCCAGCTGGCGGGCGGGCGGCTGAATGCCGTCTGTGTCCCCGCCGAGGCCCTGCTGCAATACACCGTCCCCCGGGACGAATTTTTAAAGAATACCCTCACCCTCAAGCCCGGCATGGTCTACAACCGGGAGGCGCTGGTGGAGCGGCTGTTTGCCGCCGGGTATGTCCGCCGCAGCCAGGTGGATGGCCCGGGCCAATTCAGCGTCCGGGGCGACATTGTGGACATCTACGCGCCGGACATGCGCCAACCCGCCCGTGTGGAGTATTGGGATGACGAGATCGACTCGCTGGCATCGTTCGACCTGCTCACCCAGCGCCGGGACGGCTCGCTGGAAAAGATCTATCTCTCCCCCGCCCGCGAGGTGCTGTTCGGCAACACGGTACAGACGGCGGAGGCCCTCCGCGACGCCTGGAAAAAGGCCCGCGGCAAACACCGGGCAGCGCTGGAAAAGGCCATGGAGGCTGATCTGGCCCAGCTGGATTCCGGCCTGATGCCCGAGGCCATGGACAAATACTACGGCCTGCGGTACGCGGTCCCCGCCACCCTGCTGGACCACCTCACCGGCCCCATCTTTGTGCTGGATGAGGTAGGCGGCATCCGGGATGCTCAGAAAGCCACCGAGTTCCGCCGGGGCGAAGAGCTCACCGGCCTGCTGGAAGAGGGCGTCATCTGCCCCGGGCTGGATGTACTCTACCAGACCATGGACGACCTGGCCATTGCCGCCCAGAAACAGAGCACCCTGCTGTGCGAGAACTTCCTGCGCGGCATGAATGAGTTCAAGCTGAAAGACCTCATCAACGCGGAGGCTTTCGCGGCCCCCAACTGGGGCGGCGACCTGGCCTCCCTGCGGGAAGATCTGGACCCGCTGGTGGAGCAGGGCTATGCCATCGCGCTGTTTGCCGGCACGCCCAAGGGCGCAGCTGCCCTTACCCGGGACCTTGCCGACAAAGGCTATGCCGTCAGCATGAGCCGGGACGTCCGCCCCGCCAAAGGGCTGGTGCAGATCCTGCCCGGCCACCTGACGGCCGGGTGCACGTTTCCCTTTGCCCGTGTGGCGGTCCTCTCTTCCCGCCGCCATGGTCTGGATGAAGCCAGCGAGGCCGCCAAGAAACGCAAAAAGAACAAAAACGCCCTGTCCAGCCTTTCGGACATCAAGCCCGGCGATTATGTGGTGCACCAGAGCCACGGCATCGGCATGTACGCAGGCATCCAGCGGCTGGAAGTGCAGGGTGCCACCAAAGATTACCTCAAAGTGCAGTATTCCGGCTCCGACGTGCTGTATGTGCCCGTCACCCAGCTGGACCTGCTTTCCCGCTACACCGCCCCCGGCGATGAAGAAAAGGTCAAGCTGGCCAAGCTGGGCGGTGCCGAGTGGCAGCGCACCCGCGCCAAGGTCAAAAAGGCCACCGAGGAGATGGCCCAGGAGCTCATTGAGCTCTACGCCCGCCGCCGACAGGCACAGGGCTACGCGTTCCCGCCGGACGGCGACTGGCAGAGCGATTTTGAGACCCGCTTTGAGTACGACGAGACCGACGACCAGCTCAACGCCACGGCGGAGATCAAAAAGGATATGGAAAAGACCTACCCCATGGACCGCCTGCTCTGCGGCGACGTGGGCGTGGGCAAAACGGAAGTGGCCCTGCGGGCCGCGTTCAAGTGCGTGATGGGCGGCAAGCAGTGCGCCATTCTGGCCCCCACCACCCTGCTGGCCTGGCAGCACTACAACACCATCCTCTCCCGGATGGAGGCGTTCCCGGTCAAAGTGGAGATGATGTCCCGCTTCCGCACCGCCAAGCAGCAGAAAGAGACCCTGCGGGGCCTGCAGGCTGGCAGTGTGGACATCGTGGTGGGCACCCACCGCCTTCTCTCCAAGGATGTCCGCTTCCATGACCTGGGCCTTGTCATCATTGATGAGGAGCAGCGGTTCGGCGTCAAACACAAGGAGAAGCTGAAAGAAAACTTCATCGGGGTGGATATGCTCACCCTTTCGGCCACACCGATCCCCCGCACCCTGAACATGGCCATGAGCGGCATCCGCGACCTCTCCACCATTGAGCAGCCGCCTTTTGAGCGCCAGCCCGTGGAGACGTTCGTCCTCGAGTACAATGATGTCATCCTGGCCGAGGCCATGAAGAAAGAGCTGGCCCGGGGCGGGCAGGTCTACTATCTGCACAACCGGGTGGACAACATTGAGTCCACCGCCGCCCATGTCAGCCAGATGGTGCCCGGCGCCCGGGTGGGCATCGCCCACGGCAAGATGACCGAAGACGAGCTCAACCCCGTCTGGCAGCATCTGCTCAACGGCGAGATCGACATCCTCGTCTGCACCACCCTCATTGAAACAGGCATCGACGTGCGCAACTGCAACACCCTTATCATTGAGGATGCCGACCGGATGGGCCTGGCCCAGCTGTACCAGATAAGAGGCCGCGTGGGCCGTTCCGGCCGCAAGGCCTATGCCTACTTCACGTTCCGCCGGGACAAGACCCTCTCGGACATTGCTCAGAAGCGGCTCTCCGCCATCCGGGAGTTCACTGCGTTCGGCTCCGGTTTCCGCATCGCCATGCGCGATCTGCAGATCCGCGGCGCGGGCAGCCTGCTGGGCCACAGCCAGCACGGCCACATGGAGGCCGTGGGCTATGACCTCTATGTCAAGATGCTCAACCAGGCCATCGCCCGGGCCAAGGGCGAACCGCTCCAGCGGGACAAGAGCGAGTGCCTGGTGGACCTGCGGGTGGACGCGTTCATCCCCGAAAAGTATATCGCGGATGGGCCGGGCCGCATCGAAGCCTACAAACGCATTGCCGCCATCCAGACCCCCGAGGACGCCGCCGATGTGCTGGACGAGCTCATTGACCGCTACGGCGACCCGCCTCCCTCGGTCAGCGATCTAGTCAATGTCTCCCTCGTCCGGGTGCAGGCCGCCGCCGTGGGCGTGTACGAGGTCACCCAGAAGAAAGACACCCTGCTGCTGCAGGTGGAGAATCTGGACCTTGGCATGATCCGGGGCCTGCTCATCGCGTTCAACGGCCGGGTCACGGCAGGGGCCGGGGCCAAGCCCTACCTCTCCGTCACCCTGCAGCCGGACGAAAAGCCGCTGGAGCTGCTGCAAAGCATTCTCAAGGCCATGGGCGAGATTTTAAACGAGCCCAAGCCTGTGAAAAACCAAAAATAAATTTCAGGAGCAACCAACTATGAAACAGAAACTTCTTGCACTGGTCTGTGCGCTGGCCCTGGTGGTCAGCCTGGCAGGCTGTGTCATCTCCACCCCGGACACCGTGGGTTCCCTCGGCGATTACGAGATCTCCTCCGGCCTGTATCTGCTGGCCCAGTACGACGCCTACCAGAAAGCCGCCGACCTCGCTTCCTCCGACCAGGACGCCGCCAATGTGAAAGCTTTTTTGAAGCAGACCATCACCGTGGACAGCGACAGCGGCGAGACGGCCACCGTCAGCGATTATGTCGCCCGGAAAACGCTGGAGAACCTGCAGACCTACGCCGCCACTGAGCTGCGCTTTGACGAGCTGGGCGGCCAGCTGACCGCCGAAGAGGAACAGCAGGCCGACAGCTACGCCCAGCAGCTGATGGACCAGTACGGCGATACCTACAAGGCCAACGGCATCGGGCTGGAGACCGTGCAGCACTTTGAGCGCATCCTGCTCAAGAGCAACGACCTGCTGACCCTCGTTTATGGCAACGGCGGCGAGACCCCCGTCTCGGACGCCGACCTGACGGAGCATCTGGAAAACAACATGGTGGAACTGGCTTATTACGTCATCCCGCTCTACAACACCAGCACCTATGCCTTTGCGGATGACGACCAAAAGGCCCAGATGCTCACGCTGGCCCAGCAGGCCGCCACGGCCGTCAATCTGGCCTCCAATGAGAGTGCTTCGGAGCAGGTCAGTGCCCTGAACGCCGCCGCTCAGGCCGCCCTGCCGGACATCTACGCCGTGCTGGGCGGCACAGCCGACAACACCAGCCCCCAGACCGAGCTGCTGGGCTCCTCCACGCTGGACTCCACGTTCACCCAGAGCGGTTCCGCCGATACCATCCGGAACCTTGCCTACGGGCAGGCGGCCGCCGTGCAGTATTCCAGCTATGCCATGATGCTGGCCCTGCGAGTGGACCCGCTGAGCGTTGCCTCGCTGGACGACCTGCGGGATCAGGTCATCACCGACATGAAGACCAGTGAGCTGAAGACCGCACTGAGTGATTACGGTGCCTCCCTGGAGAACCACCTCGACGCCTCGGCCATGAACAAACTGCCCATGACCAAGATCGTCAACAAATAAGTTCCGTAAACGCACAACAGCGCCCTGCCCGGAGAAGCTTCTCCAGAGCAGGGCGCTGTTTTTGCTCTCTTATTTTGCAGTCACCTTTGCAAACTCCGCCGCCAGCGCCGCATTGCAGGAACGGACGGCAGCGGCCTCCGGCTTGAGGGCCGCGCGGTCGTAGGTAAACAGGCCGTTCACCTCGTCCTCCACGTCGGTCAGCTGGGTGTACACCAGCGCCGAGAGGCCCCGCCCCAGCTGGGGCAGAATGGTCTTCCATTGCAGCATTTTATAGCGTTTGGTCAGGTCGGCTTTGTCTTTGGCGGTGCCGTAGCCGTAGGTTTTGCCGGGCGGTTCGTGGCCGGGCATGGGCCAGGCAATGCCGCCGTACTCGCTCAGGGCCACCGTCCGCCCGCCGGGCCGGATGCGGAGCGGGTAGAAGTAATTGTGGCGGGAGTCCACATCTCCCCCGCCCTGGTCGTACCAGCCGCTGGCTTCGTCGATCAGGCGGGTGTCATCCAGCGCCCGGAGGGCCGCCGTGGCGGCGCGGGCATCAAACTGCCCCCACCCCTCGTTGAACGGCACCCAGCACCCGATGCAGGGGTGGCACCGCAGAGCCTCTACAGTGGCTTTTAATTCGGTCTGATAACTTTCCCGGCTGGCTTCCGTCTCGCGCCCCAGCAGCCCCCACAGGGGCTTTGCGTCGGGTGTATGGCGGAGCAGGGGCAGCAGGGCGTTGGTCAGGTAGGTGACGTACCACTGGTTCATCTTCCCGCCGCCGTTCACCATATCCTGCCAGACGATGAGGCCCAGCTTATCGCAGTGGTAGTACCACCGCTGCGGCTCAATCTTGGCGTGCTTGCGCAGCAGGTTGAAGCCCAGCTCCTTGACCTGCTCCAGCTCGTGCACCACCGCCGCGTCCGAGGGCGGGGTATACAGCCCCTCCGGCCAGTAGCCCTGGTCCAGCAGGCCGTTGAGGAGGATGGGCTTTCCGTTGAGGCAGAAGCGCAGGATGCCTTTCGCGTCCGGCTCACAGCTCCATTTGCGGAGGGCAAAATAACTGTGCACGGTATCAAAACCGTCTTCGTCCCCCTGGGTGGTACCCACGGTCAGGTCGTAGAGGAACGGGCTGTCCGGACTCCACGGAAAGAAATGTTCCTCCGGGATGTTCAGCGTCACCTCGCCGTCCTGGTCGGCCTCGTCGCCGCCCCAGTCCTCGGCAATGGTCACGCCCCCGGCCCGCACCACAGCCCAGAGGTTTTTTGCCCCGCCGGGCTGGGCCGTGTGGGCTTTTACCGTCACGGTCCGGGCATCGTAGTCCGGGGTGACAGTCAGCTCCGTAATGTAATTGTCCGGCACCCGCTCCAGCCAGACGGTCTGCCAGATGCCGCTCTGGGCATGGTAGAACATCCCGCCGGGGGTCAGGGTCTGCTTGCCCCGGGCCTGGGTGCCATTCCCGGTGGGGTCCTGCACGGCCACCCAGAGGGTATTGCGGTCCGGCCGCAAATAATCGGTGATGTCCAGCGTAAAGGGCCAGTAGCCGCCCCTGTGGCCGCCGGCCAGATGGCCGTTGACCTCCACGGCGCAGGCGTAGTCCACCGCTCCGAAGTGGAGCAGCACCCGTCCGCCCTGCCCCGCCGGGGGCGTAAAGCCGCGGTGGTAGTGGAGCCACTCCCCGGGCTGCAGCGTCCGCCCCACTCCGGAAGCCGGAGCCTCGGGCGAGTAGGGCACCCGGATGGTCCCATCCCACGCCGTGGGGAACTGTGCCGCCTTGGTAAACGCGTATTGCCACGAGCCGTTCAGGGACTCAAAGCTGTCCCGCCGCAGCGCCGGGCGGGGGTATTCGGAAAGTGGGTGCTGCATTTTGCCCTCCTGTTTCCTCTATTGGGCTCCCCTGAGAGGTTTTATTTTGGATCAAAGCGTTTGCAGTTACTTGCGGTATGCTGCCGCCAGCTTTTCGAGGGCGGGCAGGCTCCGCTTGACTTTCTCGGTGTCGATGCAGTAGGCAAAGCGCACATAGCCCTTGACACCAAACGTATCGCTGGGCACCAGCAACAGGTCAAACTCCCGGGCTTTCATGCAGAACGCGTTGGCGTCTTCTTCCAGCGCCTTGGGGAAGATGTAGAACGTGCCGCCGGGGCGCTCCACCTCAAAGCCCAGCTCGGTGAGTTTGTCGTACAGCAGGTTCCTGTTGGTCTCGTAGACAGAGAGGTCGCTGGTGGCATCCAGGCAGCGGCTGACGGCTTTCTGGATGATGCTGGGCGGGCAGTTGTGGCCCGTAAAGCGGGAGATCTGGGCCAGAATGTCCACCAGGATGTCCGCCCCCTCGCAGGCCGGGTTGACCGCCACATAGCCCAGACGCTCGCCGGGCAGGCTCAGCGTCTTGGAGAACGAGAGGCAGGTCAGGGTGTGGGGGTAGAATGCCGCCGGGTAAGGCACGGTCTTGCCGTCAAAAACGATGTCCCGGTAAGGCTCATCGCTGACGAGGAAGATGTTGTGGCCGTACTCCTTGCTCTTGGCGGTCAGGATCTCGGCCAGCCGGGTCAGGGTCTCCGCCGAGTAAACCACGCCCGTGGGGTTGTTGGGGGTGTTGATGAGGATGCAGGTGACATTCTCGGTCAGCATCTCCTCAAAGGCGTCCAGATTGGGCTGGAACGTGGGCGGCTGGGGCGGCACCACTTTCAGCACGGCGCCCGTTCCCCGGACGTAGGGCCCGTACTCCGAAAAATAGGGTGCGAACGTCAGCACCTCGTCGCCGGGCTTGGTCACGGCGCGGATGGCGTGGGCAATGGCGCCCGCGGCACCCGTGGTGGGGAAAATATGCTTCTGCTCATAGGGCAGGCCGAACGTTTTGGCCAGATGGGCTGCCGCGGCGGTGCGGAACCCCGGGTCGCCCTGGCTGGGGCAGTAGCCGTGGAGGGCAATGGGCTCCTCCGTGGCCAGCAGGTCCTGCATGGCCGCCGTAAACCGCGGCGGGCAGGGCACGCTGGGGTTGCCCAGCGAGTAGTCAAACACGTTCTCATAGCCGATCTCGGCAGCCCGCTGTTTGCCGTACATAAAGGTCTCACGGATCACGCTCTTATGGGCCAGCATCGCGCGGTAGGTTTCGTTCAGCATCATGATTCCCCTCTCGCTTTTCGGATCTCTTTTATTTCTTGTCCGGCAGTGCAGACGCATAGCTCTGCTCTACCTTGACGACGCAGCAGTATTTCGGGTCCTGCTCTTTGACGAACTGGCACATCTTTGCCAGCATCTGGTCGATGTCCCCGGTGTATCCCGCCGGGAACACCAGATCAAACAGAACATTGGTGTGGCTGTCCCCCGGCACGATCCGCAGATCGTGGATGGAGAGCCGCGGGTCCAGCTGGCGGGCATGTTCCTTCAAACGGGCCCGCAGCACCCCCACCGACGCGTCCGCCGTGACGATGGGGTCGTAATGGATGGTGACCTGCAGCCGGTCTTTTTTGAGAAAGTCGTTCTCGATGTTGTCGATGACGTCATGGGCCGTCAGCGGGTCGGTCTCGGCCGGGAACTCCACATGCAGGGAGGCGAACTGGTGCCCGGGGCCGTAATCGTGGACCATGAGGTCATGCACGCCCAGTACCCCGGGATAGCTCATGACGGTCCGCTCAATGTGCTCCACCAGCTCGGGGCTGGGGCTCTCGCCCAGCAGCGGGCTCAGGGTATCCATCACCAGGCCCCATCCGGACCAGAGGATGAACGCCGCCACGCCCACGCCCATAATGCCATCCATGATGCCGTAGCCCGTCAGGCTGCACAGGATGGTGGAAAGGAGGACCGCTCCGGTGGTCAGCACATCGTTGCGGCTGTCGGCGGCGGTAGCCATCAGGGTCTCCGAGTTGATCTTTTTGCCCACGGCGCGGTTGAAGCCGCTCAACCAGAGCTTGACGAGGATGGACGCCGCCAGCACCCCGATGCTGAGCCAGCTGAACGCCACCGGCGTGGGGTGGAGTACTTTCAGAGCCGATTCTTTCAGCAGCGAGAGGCCGATGGCCAGAATGGTGACGCTGACCACGAGGCCCGCCAGATACTCGTACCGGGCGTGGCCGTAGGGGTGCTCCGCATCCGGGGCCTTGGCCGCCAGCCGGAAGCCAATGAGGCTGACCACATTGGACGAGGCATCCGACAGGTTGTTCAGGGCGTCCGCCATGATGGCGATGGAGCCAAACAGGGTGCCTGCCAGCAGCTTGCCGATACAGAGCAGGATGTTGCAGGCCATGCCCACCAGACTGGCCAGATTGCCGTAGGCCGTGCGGACAGCGGCGTCTTTCACATCATCCGGGCGCTTGATGAAGCAGCGGATCAGAAATTGAGTCATATCGTACCTCCCGGCTGCCGCAGCAGCCACATCTTGTTCAGTATAGCACAGCACTTCACGGTTTTAAAGTGTTTTTGCGAATTTTCTTCTCCTTAAGCCAGATCCCCCAGATAACAATCCCCCCGGCGGGGCGGGAATGCCTCACCGGGGGGTGGAAGTTTCTGGTTTCAGGGGAGCTCAGACCTGCTTGGCCGAGGGCTTGCTCAGATCGAGGCTGCGGACGATCTTGCGGACGGGCAGGATGCTCTTGGCGTTCATCGAGAGCTCATCCACGCCCATCCGGAGGAATGTTTCGGTCAGGGCGGTGTCCGCGCCCAGCTCGCCGCAGATGCCCACCCAGATATTGTGGCGGTGACCGGCGTCAATGGTCATCTTGATGGCCTTGAGCACGGCGGGGTGATGCGGGTCAAAGAACGGCTCCAGCTTTGCGTTCTGGCGGTCCAGCGCGCAGGTGTACTGGGTGAGGTCGTTGGTGCCGATGGAGAAGAAATCGCACTCCTCGGCCAGATCGTCCGCAATGAGGACGGCGGCGGGGGTCTCGATCATGGTACCCACTTCGAGGTTCTGGTCAAACTTGACGCCCTCGGCGGTGAGCTCCGCGCGGCACTCATTCAGCACGGCCTTGGCGTCCTGCAGCTCCCGCAGGCTGGTGATCATGGGGAACATGATGCTCATGTTGCCGTAAGCGGAAGCCCGCAGCAAGGCCCGCAGCTGGGTCTTGAAGAAGTCTTTCCGGGTCAGGCAGATGCGGATGGCGCGGTAGCCCAGAGCGGGGTTGTCCTCGTGGTCCAGCTGCATATAGTCCACGGTCTTGTCCGCGCCGATATCACAGGTGCGGACGACTACTTTCTTGGGGGCCAGGCTCTCCACCACCTGCTTGTACGCCTCAAACTGGTAATCCTCGGTGGGATAGTCCTTGCAGTTGAGGTAGACGAATTCTGTCCGGAACAGGCCGACGCCGCCGGCGTCGTTCTGCTGCACGGCACCCACATCGCCCATGCCGCCGATGTTTGCATACACGTTGATGGTCTTGCCGTCCAGCGTGGTGTTGGGCTTGCCCTTGAGCTCCTGCAGCAGGACCTGCTTTTTCTGATCCTCTTTCTGGCGGGCGCGGAGGCTCTGGAGCAGGTCGGGGGTGGGGTCCACATACACGCAGGCGTTGTAGCCGTCCACCACGGCCATCTTGCCGTCCCAGTCGTCCTGGATATCCTTGCACTGGATCAGGGCGGGGATGTTCATGCTGCGGGCCAGGATGGCCGTGTGGCTGTTGGAGCTGCCCTCCCGGGTGATGAAGCCCAGCAGCAGGCTCTTGTCCATCCGGACCGTCTCCGAGGGGGCCAGATCGTCCGCCACAAGGATACTGGGCTCGGTGCCCTGCAGGCTGGCGTTGTCCACCCCCTGCAAAATGTCCAGCATGGCCTGCGCAATGTCGATGACATCGGCGCTGCGGGCCTGCAGATAGGGGTCGTCCATGGCGGCAAACACGGCGGCCTGGTTGTCGCCTGCCGTCTTGACGGCATACTCGGCGCAGCGGCGCTGGCCGTTGATGATCTCCTTGATGGCGTCCACGAAGTCGTCATCATCCAGCATCATGGCGTGGATGTTGAACACTTCGGCGATGTCCTCGCCTGCCTCGGCAAGGGCTTTCTCGTACAGGGCGGTCTGCTGGTCGATGGCCTTGGCCCGGGCGTCCTCAAAACGCTCGATCTCCGCGGCGGCGTCGGCCACTTCGGCCGCCGAGATGGCCGTATTCTTTTTCTTGTAGAGTTTCAGCTTGCCAATGGCAATGCCGTTCAGAATGCTTTTACCGGTACCCACCTGCATCGTTCATTTCTCCTTATCACTCAAATCTCTTGCGTCTGGGAACGAAAAAGCCCCCGCAGTCTCCCGCGAGGGCTTCTCATCACGACATTACACGCGATCAGACGTTCTCGCTCAGGAACTTCTGGATCGCCTCTGCGGCAGCGGCCTCATCGTCGCCCTCCACCTTGACGGTGACGGTATCGCCCTGCTTGACGCCCATGCCCATCAGAGCCATCAGCTTGCGCAGGTCGCAGGTCTTGCCGCCCTTTTCAAGGGTGGCGGTGCTTGCGTAGCCCTTGACCAGCTTCACGAGCAGGCCGGCGGGGCGTGCGTGGATGCCGCATGCATCCTTAACGGTATACTGGAATTCTTTCATAATCATTTTCTCCTTACTTATCCATCCACGGAACGGGCCAGCCGCGCGGCCCCGTCTGCAATAAAAACCCTGGTTTATTGCGGGATGTTACTACTCTTATTATAAACCTTAGTCGTTCTTTTTTCACCCTTTCATATTGCCGATTTTTCCGCGAAAATTTTGGTATAATTGAACATAATCTTTTATCAAAAGTACCATCATTGCACAATTTTCTGCTTTTGGGAAAGACTTTTGTTCACTTTCCCACTCACTCGACAGGGTACCCCTCGGCGTCCAGCGGGAGGTCCGTATAGCGGGCCGCTTCCGGCAGAGGCGTTTCGGGTTCGCCGGAGGTCTGCTGGCTCTGGCCGGCGGCGTTCAGCTCCTCGTCATGGCGCTCGCCCCAGTCCCCGCTGAAATCCTCGCCCGAGGTCTCCATGGCCTGCCCGGAGGCGCCGAGCTCCTCGTCATGGCGCTCGCCCCAATCGCCGCTGAAATCTTCCCCCGAGACTTCCGTGGCCTCCTGCATGGCCATAGCGGTCTGGGCGTCTTTCAGGCCGGTGACGACGCCGGAGGGCTTCTCCAGCAGGTAGGCCCCGATGGCCTTTTTCTTGTACACCAGCAGCACGCCATAGCTCATGGTGTCGCCCTTGCTCACGGCGGGCAGCAGGGCCGTCCATTTTTCCACGGTCTTGCCCTTGTAGCGGGTCAGGTCCATGCCGCTCTGCTGCACCACCCCGTTGAATGCCGAAAAGCTGTCGTCCCACCTGCGGGGGATCTTGACCTTATCGGCGGCGATGGTGGCCGCGTCCACGTCCAGCCCATAGCCGGTGAACCAGGTCTGGATGTCCTGGGCGCTCTCGATCTTGTTGCCGCTGGCCGCGGCGGCCGCCATGACGCTCCGCCCGCTGATGTACCGCCCCAGCATCGCGCTGAACACCACCAGCGCACAGCATAGCACGCCGACGCCCACCTTTTTGAGCCCGGCCTTTTTCAGCGTTACCACAAACATATACCGTTCCCTCCCACCCATTTGGTTGTGTCCGTACAGTATATGTGGGGAGGGGGTGCAATATGAACCTCTCAGTCTCGCATCCGCTCGACAGCTCTCCTGGCAGGAGAGCCCTTGGCAAAGAGGTTTCGTTTTCGATGAAACTGATTTGCGTTTGCTGGAAAACGTCACGGAATGCCAAAGCCTCCCCTACTAGGGGAGGTGGCATCGAGCGAAGCGAAGATGTCGGAGAGGTTGTACAGAGCAGCACCTGCGTTCTCCGCTCACTCTAAAGGCGTCCTTTGTCCAACCTCTCAGTCTCGCATCCGCTCGACAGCTCCCCTGAAAAGGGGAGCCATTGACAAAGAGATTTCGTTTCGCAGTAACACACGGTGTTGCGATAAAACTTCACCGCCGCAAAGCCTCCCCTTATCAGGGGAGGTGGCACGCCGCAGGCGTGACGGAGAGGTTTGGCCCGCACCGCCTGCCAAAGCCTCCCCTTATCAGGGGAGGTGGCATCGAGCGAAGCGAAGATGTCGGAGAGGTTTCGTCCCCACAAAAACAAATCCCCCACACCGGGCGTCTCCGGTGCGGGGGTGCGGGAATGGAATCCGAGAATGTCTTCAATCGCTTCTGTCACAGAAGACAACGATGCGGGTCTTGCCACCGTAGGTGCAGGTGTACAGCACCAGGTCGTGGCCGCTGTGCTCCACGGCCTCCACATCGGTGGGGTCGTGGACTTCAATGGCAGAAACCGTGTAGTGGTTCTCGATGCCGTCCATGTCGGTGAAACGGACCTCATCGCCCAGGGCGAGGGTGCCGATCTTGCCGAAATGCGACTCGTAGTTGTGCGCCGCGATGACGAGATCATCGGTGCGGGAGGAGCCGAACTGGCGGCAGGGGGAAATTTTGAGTTTGGGGTAGCTCCACTCGCTCATCACCGGCAGGTCGATGCCAATGGCGGGGATGGAGACAGTGCCCACATATTCGTAGCCGTCCAGCTCCACCACGGGCAGCTCCGGGTCAAGGGAGCTGGTGTCGATGGCGGGAGCCGAGGCCGCGCTCTGCGTTTGTTCAACGACTTTTTCCTGTAGATTCTGTACGACGGTCTGGGCTTCCGCGCCGGCCTGAGCGTCCTCCCAGCGGTTGTAGCCGTAGAGACCCAGCGCCGCCAGCAGCAGGACGACTCCCAGCAGGACACAGAGGACGCCCGGGGATGCTTTACGCATTGTCATCCTCTTTCTTCTTGGTGAGGAGGATCACGCCAGCCGCCAGGAACAGGGTGCCCAGCCCTGCCAGCACCGGCACGGGCCAGTTGAGCTGTCCGGTCTGGATCAGCTTGGGGGCACGCGCGTCAGCCACCGGAGGATTGACGGGCGTTTCCGCGGCGGGCACCGCGGGCACCGTGGGGGTGGTGGTCTCCGGCCGCGCGTCCAGGACCGGCGGGTTCACCGGGGTCTCCGGGGTAGGCACCACAGGCGTGGGCTTCGGGTCCGGGGTGTAGGGGATATCCGGGATATACGGCGGATTGTACGGCGGATCGTACGGGTCGTCCGGGGCGGAGTTGTTGAACGTGTTGTTAAACAGGATGCTGTCTTCCTTGTCATTGGAGGATTGGTCGGCCTCATAGACCTTGGCCACGGCCACCAGCGTGTCGCCGCTCCAGCTCACGGTGACACGGAGCACCATGGTGCGGGTGTCGTAAGTGCCGTTGAGGGAGCTGCCTTTCTGCTGGGCCACCTCGTACTCATAGGTACCGGGGGCCGTGAAGACGAATGTCTCCGGGAATGTGGCGGTGGTCATATAACCGTTGGAACGGGTGCAGTCCGCCGTGTTGACGAACGCTTCCAGTGCGGCGGCATCGCCGGGCATGGGGGCTTTTTTGCGGGGGGTCAGGCGGATGGTGAGCTGCTCGTCGGGGATGGCATTGCCCGTGCACTTGACGTTGACCGTCAGGTTTTTCAGCTCCACGCGCTGTTCCGTTGCCGCAAAGGCCGCGGGCAGGCTCAGGCTCAGGCAAAGCACCAGCGCCAGCAGCGCCGCCGCGAATTTTCGGATCTTCATTTCATCCCCTCCTTTACTGCTCCGGCGTTGTCATCCACGCCAGAAGAATGGTTCTTGCATCGGTAAACTCAGTGGAACAGGTGGACATGGCCAGCACCTGTGCCCCCTCCCGCGCCCGGACGGTGTCCAGCGTGTCAGAGTGCAGGTGCAGCGCGTTCTCCTGTGCGAAATCGAGCAGACCGTTCAGGTTTGCGTCCCACTGGTTCACGTCGAAGATGGCATCCTCGGACGCGGGCACCAGCAGACAGGCGAAAATTTGTAAGTGGTAGGTGCGGTCGGGCAGGACCAGCGTGCCGGTGGTGTTCTCGTTGAAGAACGCCTCGTCCTTGTACAGGTCAAGATCTCCAAACATCTTGCTGTTTTCCATGTGGTGGCCGTACAGCAGCGAATACGGATCGTGGAAGCTGCCATCACAATCGGAATCCAGGAAGATGCTTCCGGCCAGTGCAAAGTCGCCGTAGACATCGGTGTTGATGTAGCTGAAATTGTTCTCGCCCTGCACCACAGGGTAATCAATGGCGGTGTTGTCCAGGGTGAGCCAGGCTTTCACGTCCGAGTTGATGGCCAGCAGCTCCTCAAAGGAGGCGCCGTTCTCGCCATCGGCGGCAGGCTTGAACTGCAGCAGCTCGCCCTGCACGTTATCCACGGCGGCATAGACCTGGTTGTTATCCCACAGCGCGTAAGCGGAGTAAGCGCCCGCCGTGAGGAGGAACAGCACCACCACCGCGCTGATCAGGAAGTCGGCTGTCCGCAGCGCTACACGTTGCCAAGTGATACAGCCCACCTCCAGTCAGCTTGCGATGTTGGTTCTTGTTCAGAGAATTGGGAGTCAGGTTACGAGCGTCACCTCTTCGCCAGAGCCTCCCCTACTAGGAAAGACTCCCCCGGCCGGGGGAGGTGGCACGCAAGTGCCGAAAGGGGACAGTGGCACGGCGAAGCCGTGACGGAGAGGTTGTACGGAGCAGCACTTGCGTTGTTCCGCTTGGCCGAAAGGCGTCCTTTGTCCAACCTCTCAGTCTCGCATCCGCTCGACAGCTCTCCTAGTAGGAGAGCCTTTGGCATTCCGCAAGGTCTGCTGTTATCGCCAGAGGCTCTTAAAAGTGTTTGCGGAGAGAGTGTTCCATTACTCTTCCTCGCGGCGCTTCTTGATGACCAGCATCATAGCACCACCAGCCACAACGGCCAGCATCAGGATGTAAGGAGCGTTGTCGAGGATAACGCCGGTATCAACGTTGACGGTAGACTTATTAGTAAACACGACATCATTGTCTGCATTTTCTGCAACAGAAACAGTACCATTTGCATCAGCCGGAACAGTGACTTCATACTCGCCGTTCATAACCTTGCCGCTCTCAGCATCGAGTGCTGCGCCAACCTCAGTGACTTCCCACCGAACGTCTGCGGGCAGGTTTGCAATCGTCACAGTACCATTGTTCTGCAGCCAAACATGAACTTCATCACCATTAACGGTAATAGAAGTTGCGCTCTTAGTAGTGTCAACACCACTGCCAGCCGTGATAGTATACTTCTCCGCGTAAGTTTTGCCCTGCACACCAGTCAGCTTGATGGTAAAATCAAAGTACTTGCTGCGGTCAGCACCGTTACCCTTAACTTCCTTTTTCACGGTCAGAGCATTTGCAGAGTAAGTGTTGTCAGTAAACTCGTCAGACTTATCGCCGCTCTCCTCGGTATGAACTGCTGCATAACGATACAGATTGCCTGCATCATCCGAAACAACGGTTACGACCAGCTTAATCGGCTTGCTCTCTGCACGGTAGGCAACACCAGCATTAGTGCCTACAACCTCTTTCAGCGTATACTCATAAATACCAGGGGTAGTAAAGTTATTAGGAAGCATGATGGTAATATCCTTGCTTGCGCCATTGGCAGTTGCATCACCAGCTTCAAAGTGAGCACCAGTAATCGTACCCAATGCAGGAGCAGTCGTAGCACCGCCCTTTTTAACTACACCGTCGCCTACCTGCTCCAGCGTAAAGGTCTCATCGGGGCTGGAACCTGTACCAACCAACGAGTAAACTTTTGTCACCGTAATGCTGTCATGGTCTTCCAGAGCGCCCTCGTTATAAGTATGCTTAGCCGCAAAGCTCGGCATTGCCATGGTTGCCATCATGGCAACAGCCACGACACCAGCAAACAATTTCTTGAGTTTCATGTGGATTCCTCCTAAATATTATATCAATATTTTCAAGAACTTACAAGCTCCGCCGCCGCAGCAGGGTGATCACCTTTGCTTTGACGTCGGTGAGGGCCACCGGGCCAAAATCCCGGCTGTCCTCGGATTGCGTGCGGTAGTCTCCCAAGATGAAGACGCTGTCCGCGGGGACGGTGTAGGGGTACTCGAGGGTGTCTTTCGCGTAGGTGGGGTAAAGGATCTCTCCGCTCTGGGCCGAGCCGTTGACGATCAGCGTTCCCGAATCGTCCAGTGCGATGAGGTCGTTCTCGCGGCCCAGGACACGGCCCACCCGGAGCTTGCCGTCCTGCTCATAGAGCACCACGTCGTTCTTGGCGTAAGTGCCCTGCAGGCGGTATGCGATCAGCAGGTCGCCGTCCTTGACGGCGGGGAACATGCTGTTGCCGGAGGCCTGTGTCAGCAGGAACACCTGCGTGAACAGCACCCATGCGGCTGCCGCCAGCACCACCACCCGGGCCAGCAGGCTCAGGGCATCGCGGCGGTCCTGCGCGGCGTTGCGCCGCTTGTGCAGGGCTCTGCGCCCTGCCGTGAGCGGGTCTTGCGGAGGGAGTGTTTTTGCGGCTTTCGCCATCAACATCCCTCCTCAAGGTTCTCTCCGGGAGGGGTATGGGCTTCCAGCAGGGCGTTATACCTTGCTCTCTCGGCCCGGATGGCGTTTTCGTACAGGCCGTAGAGCTCCTCCAGCTTCTTCCACATCTGCACTTCATCCACGCCGCCGAGCAGGTTCTTGCGGAACTTCACCTTGCGGTACCATTCCACGATCTCCAGCTGCTCCTGGCTGATGCAGTTTTCCTCCGCGCCGGGCAGGCGCTGTGCGGGCTGCGGGCTCTTACCAGCTTTTTCTTTTGCCATCCATCCACCTCCTTTCGTGATTTTATTTGGCTTGGAAGTTGGCTTATTCATCGTCGTCGTTCTTCCGTTTCCGGAGGAAGAGCAGCACGCCGCCGCCCGCGACGACCACGAGGATCAGGATGTAGGGGAGGGTGTCGAGGAGGACACCGTTGTCGATTGTGGCGTCTCGCTCGTTGATGACTTCAACTGCCTTGTCTGTGACCTCCTCAATTGCGCTGCCACTTTCATCGACAGTTTTCAGAAAAACAGTTCCGTTTTCCGATACAAGCATGTATCTAAAGGAACGTTCACCATCAGCACTCGGTGTAGCCTTTTGGCTGTAGCCGGTAGCAGTTGTGTCATAGTCCTGACAGGTTTCAACAATCGTAAAGACTTTATTGAGTGGAATATTGCTTACGGTAACAGATTCACCATCTTTCAGTGTGAAGTTGAGTCGCGGATAATTTCTACCGTCTTTTACAACTTCAACGCTGCCTCCCAAATCACCCTCAATCTTGAAGCTAAATTCCTTTGTGTGGTCTCCAAAGAATCCAGTTACTTTCTTGCTAAGTGTGATGCTCGATGTTTCCGCAACGTACTCAGCGTAGAAGTTCACAACACCTCTTTGAAGTTCTTCCACTGTTGGATCATAGGGATCTGTACCATCCCATGGAATACTGTTTCCAAAAGAATCTTTGTACCAGTATTTCAGCGTGTAAGTGATTCCGCCATCTTCTTTTGTCTTTGGATAAGTTGTTCCGTTATACTGGTTATAGAAGTTCTCGTTGTTGATATAACCGTTGTTGTTCTGAACAGGGCTAAACTTCTCGCAATCTTCTGACCTGTAATAGTTTTTGGAGCTTATCTTTGTGTAGTCTGCTTCATTAACATCCTTAACGTAGAAGTTAGCTGTATAAGCGTACCTACACTGCACAATAATCTGGCTGTCGATATGGAGGGCGTTCAAACTCGTTCCCGCAAACCCCCCATTCTTACCCGCAGCTGCATCGCTTGCCCGTTGAATCAACTTATACGGAACGACATAAATCGTAATATCATCTGCGGTGATATTCTTTTTGTCTACACCCGGAATATCCGGCAGTGTACTACGATATGTTTCCAGAACCTGCTCATACATGTTCACAACGTTACCGGTCTGGCTGTTATAGTCATAGCCGTTGGTATCTCTTGGCATCTCCCAGCCATCAACCATGAGGCCATTGCTGTTCTGAACCTGAACAACATCCCATCCTCTCGGCTGAATCAATGTATAACCATGGCTCTGAGGGTCAACCACATATTTGTAATAGTCTAGAATGTTACCACCATCAACTGTTGCCCCCAGAACACCGTAACCCCAGCTAGCAATATCTGTTGCTTTCGGGTTTCCCGTCGGGCTCTTCAAAATGAAGATGGTTGCCGGAATGTTGTCGTAGGTATCTCCCTTGCCACGATTATCGAAAGTATCTAAAACTTGTACTTTAACAGTCTCCTTATGTTTTTTTCCGCTCAGCTTATAAGTGTGTGTAATGGTTGCTGTGCCCACATAATACGAACTAGAGGCAATGACCGCCACATTCTTTTTGTAGCTCTTTATCCATACACGGTTTTCATTGCTGCTTGACCACTTATGATCCGTGCCGGTTGCGCCTGCACCATCCAACGTAATCGATGCGTTCTTATTGATTTTGATGTCTACATTGCCCTCTCCGTCGCCCGGCAGGCTCATGAGTGCAATTTCGTCCTCAGTGCTCTCCATGTCAACCGCTCTCTCCACCACCACGCCAAAGGGCGAGAAGCTGGAGGTTTTGAACGTCAGGGTGCCGTTTGCATCGACGGATGCGGTGCTGGTGAGGTCTTCCAGACCGGTATCAGCTTTATGGAAAACTTTCACGGTATCGTCTGCGGTCACGTCAAAGCCCTCGATGGTGACGGTGGCTTTTTTGCCGCTGTCGGGCTGGACGGTATCGCCGTTTTTATCCACGGGAGTCAGATCGAATGCATAGAGATCAACATTTTTCTCCATGTCGATCTTATCCGCAAAGGACTCTACAAAATCATCTTCGTCATCCTCATTCATCTGGCTGACATTCAGGGCGTCCACACCTGCGAGACCGTCCACGGTCGCAGTGGTTTCCAGTGCGTTGAGCTCTGCGGTGGTGGTCACGGGCTTTGCCTCGGCTTTCCACTTTGCGTAGACTTCCACGGTCGTGCCCTCGGAAACGTACAGGTGCTCGTCAAACACGAACTTCTGCTCGTCGCCCAGCTCGTCGGTGTAGTACCAGCCTGCAAAGGTGCGGCTGTTGCCCTCGGGGTCATCGTTGGAGGTGGGGTCCGCGAACTGGTAGTCTTTCAGGTTCGCGCCGTCGGCGGCGGTCATGATGTGGTAGCAGCCTTTCTCGGTGCCGTACATGGCCAGATACTGTTCCACGGTCATCTCAGCGGTCTCGGCGTCGGCGGCGATGTCCGCGAGGTCGTAGCTGCTCATCTTCTTGAGCCAGAAGTGGTAGATGTTGGTGGGGATGGAGAACGCCGCGTCCATCTGATCCAACACCTGGTCGCCATCGGGGAGCGCGGCCGCGTCGTCCTCGGGGAACGTCGTGCCGCTGGTGTCGTACTCATAGACGATGTTGCCGCTTGCGTCGGTGGTGGTCTTCGTCGCGCCCTCTTCGGCAGGGGTGTCATCGGCCACGGGGGGCTCGCCGCCCTCGACGGGTTTTTCCACCTGATCATCCATGGCCGCGGGCTCGTCCGCCACGGCGAAGTCGTCATCCATGGCCGCAGGCTCGTCCGCCACGGCGAAATCGTCATCCAGCGCCGCGGGCTCGTCGTAGAGATCCATGGGTTCCGGCTCCGTGCCGGGGTCGGCGGCCTCCACTACTTCGGTGTCCGGCGTGTCAAGCTCCACGCCCGTACCGTTTGCAAAGGCGGGCAGCAGACAGCTGCACACGAAAATCAGCGCGAAGCACAACGCAAGCACCCGTTTGGCCAGCGGAAGCTTTTTCGCCGTGTGTTTTGCAAGATTTTTACGCATTTTTCATGCCCTCCTTTGGTATAGAGTCCGGGGTCGTGTCCATTCCCGATGTCTTGGCAACAAAAAAGGCCGCATCCGCACTCCGCCTGTCACAGCGGTGTTGAATGCAGCCGAACTATCTTCTGCTTTTCTGGCGTTTCCCTCCGAGGAATGCCAGCACAAAAGACTCCAAGCTTTGCGTCCCCGGCTCACGCCAGGTTTGCCAAAGTTTTCAGTTTCGCGGGGTGTTCCCGGCTGCTGGTACTATCCTACACAGCCCGGGATGCAAAAGGTGTCATTCGGTGGCGGGGCGCTGATTTTTCCGCCTGGCCGCCCGGCCCTTTCACTGGTGTTATTTTACCAAATTTGGCCTTGTCCATGCAAGTGTCCAAATGGACACAAAAACGGAATTTGCGTCCGTTTTTATCCAAAATCAGCCATTTCTTGTAGAGATTGCCCAATGGATCCCCCCAAAAGTTTGTGCACTCCACCAACAAAAAGTTACAAATTTGTGTCTGCTAACCCGTGCGAAACAGACACGGGTCGGATAAATAAGTATGACTATATCGGTTGAGCTCGCGGGAGTTTCTGGAATTTCATCCGTTTCCGGGACTCCCGGAAACGCTGCAAAACCTCTCCGTCATCTTCGCTCACGCTCGATGCCACCTCTCCTGTCAGGAGAGGCTTTGGCATTCCGTCGCGTTTTCCAGCAAAACCAAATCAGTTTCATCGAAAACGAAACCTCTTTGCCAAGGGCTCCCCTACCAGGGGAGCTGGCGCCGCAGGCGTCTGAGAGGTTGGACAAAGGACGCCTTTAGAGTGAGCGGAATAACGCAGGTGCTGCTCTGTACAACCTCTCCGTCATCTTCGCTTCGCTCGATGCCACCTCCCCTAGTAGGGGAGGCTTTGGCATTCCGTGACGTTTTCCAGCAAACTTCAATCAATCTCAGCAAAACGACACCTCTTTGTCAATGGCTCCCCTTTTCAGGGGAGCTGTCGAGCGGATGCGAGACTGAGAGGTTTTGAATCCAAAAACACCCTCTCGGTCATCCCAAGAGGGTGTTGGTCAAGCCCTCGTGTACGCCTCCATGCCGTGGTCGGCAGGCGGATAGTACTCCATCAGGCTGATGTAGTCCTCGCAGTGGTGGCAGAACGCCGCCCGCACCACCACATCGGCGGAGTCGGGCTTCATGGACATGAACATAAAGATGTACCGGGCCATGGCGGCCACCGTGCCGCTGTCGATGCCGTAGTACAGGCCCACGGCCAGCACCGGGATGACGGCCTGCTTCACCCGCAGGGGCACTTCCACATGGTAGGTCTTGCCCCGCAGGGTGAGGTTGCCGTCGTTCTGCTCCAGCTTTTCCAGCAGGGGGCGGCTCAGGGCGGAGGCGTTGTGGACGCTCTTTTCCAGCTTGGCCTCGTCCACGTTCCGCATGTTGCCCAGGCCCCGCAGGCGGGCCTCCACTTCCTCGTCGGTCAGGATGTAGTCCTGGGTGCACTCGGCCTCGTTGCGGAGGAAAGCGCACTGGATCATGTCCATCAGCACGGCCTCGTACTTATCGTGGAACTGCTGCTTGCTGCCAAAGAACGTTTCCAGCCGCTCCATAACGCCGTCGGTGTCCTCCTTGGTGGCCAGTGCGCTGATGGTCAGGGGCACCTCGCTGAAGCTGGCGCCCCGGACATCAAGGTCGGCCAGCTCTTTCTCGTTTTGGGTGGAGGGCAGAAAGCGGTCATTGCCGTTCCGGTGGTAGCCCCACTCGGCGGGCAGCACCCGGGGGACGAGGTCGCCGCTGGAAAGGATGTTATAGATGTTGCTGGCGGCCCAGGTGGTTTTCAGGGTACCGTCGGCGTTGTGGTTGTTGTCGTAGTCCAGCTGATAGTCCGGGTAGCTGGCGGCGGTCAGGGCCACCGGCGTGGCAAACGTGTAGACGAAGACGTTTTTGCGGTCGATCTCGGGCAGGTCTTTGTTGATCCGCCCCGCCAGCAGGTTGGCCACGGCCGCGCCCCGGCTGTAGCCGCCCACCCAGAGCTTGATGGTGCCCGTGGCGCCCTGCTTTGCGGCCGCGGCTAAATAGCTCTTGAGGGAGGCCAGCACCTCCGCCACCGGGATGACGAAGCCCGCGTGGCCCGCCCCCACACCGGTGTGCAGGTTGCTGACCCACTCGCCGCCGTAGCCGCCGCCCCGCAGGATGACGGCCACGATGGTGGTGCGCTGGCCGTTCAGGGTGATAGTCTTCCGGGCCAGGCTGTGGCCCACAAAGTCCCCGGCCTGCCCCACGTCGATGTCGTAGTGGTAGAACACGGGGTCGGCAAAGCCCAGCGTCGCAAAGGCGTCGGCAAGGTTGGCCTCCCGGCCCACCTCCCCGTTGGCCCAATACCGGGCGTCGCTGGCTGCCGTGTTGAAAGCGGCCCCCACCAGCCCCAGGGTGGCCAGGGCCAGGCTGTGGTCGTACTCCATGGAGGAGCGGGCAAAAAAGCTGTCACTATAATAGTAGTCATGGGGCACGTCGGTCAGGCTCAGCTCACTGCGGAACCGCATGGAATAGCGGCCATCCGCCACCGCCCGGCCCACCGCGCCCTGCGTGTTTTCCGCCGCCGCCCTGGGCACTGCCAGCGCCGCCGCCGAAAGGGCCAGCGCTTTACAAAAATCACGTCGTTTCATGGGGTCTGTTTTCCCTCCTGACGGATCCAACTCTGTGGAATATTTTGTTTTCTGGCGATAGTATACCGTATTTTATCACAAGACACAATGGATAATTTGCAAAAAAAAAAGACCTGCACTTTACCATGCAGGCCGTTTTGTGGTATTCTGTTCTCAGTGCTCCATCTGCTTGCAGTAGTCCACGATGTGGTGGAACATCTGCTCCACGGCGGGGGCCATGGCGGTGGGCCGCTGGACGGCCAGGCCGACCACACGGTCTTCCTCCGGGTCGATGGGGTAAATTTTGATGTTGGCGGTGCACTGGCTCAGCAGCAGCCGGGGCATGATCGAGATGCCCATGCCCGCCTCCACCATGGCGATGTTGGACTGGTCATCGATGACGTGGCAGCGGCGCTCGGTGCTCAGGCCGTACTTCTTGAGGAACTGGCGCATCTCGGCGTCGGTGGCGTCCCACTGCACCACGAAATTCTGGCCGTCCATCAGGGCGGGGGTCATCACGCCGTTTGGCGGCTCCGGCCAGTCGGCCGGAGTGATGCAGAGCAGCGGCTCCTTGAACAGCTCGGTGAGGGTAAATTCCTCCCGGCAGGTGGAGGAGAGGAACGCCAGGTCGATCTGGCCCGTGCGCAGCCACTCCTTGACATCATCGTAAGTACCCTGATATACTTCCACTTCGATCTGCGGGTACTGGGCCATAAAGCCCTTGAGGATGCCCGGCAGCATCCCGACGCAGACGGAGTTGAACGCGCCCAGCTTCACCTTGCCTTTTTCCAGGCCGTTGAGGCGGGCAATGCTCTGCTGCAGCGCCTCATCGCTGTTGAGCACCGCCCGGATGGACGGATACAGCGAGGCACCGTAGCTGGTCATGGTCACGCCGTTTTTCCCGCGATTAAATAAGGTAAAGCCAAGCTCCGCCTCCATCACCGCGATGGCATGGCTGATGGCCGAGGGGGTCAGGTGCAGCTGCTGTGCCGCCTTGTTAAAGCTGCCCTGGCGGGCCACAGCATCAAAAATCTCATAAGAAAACAGCGTCATACCTCAATGCCTCCTTCCCGTTACTCGTTCGGAGACGCCCGATCTTCTGTGAATCTTTTTCATCTTGCTCTTGTTGGAGTTCAATTTTCTTTTTGAGTGTACTATCCCGCCCGGCCTTTGTCAAGCATTTTGGTGCGATTTTTGCGCCATTCCGGTGCATTTTGCCCGAGAATTGCAGGATTTTGGCCGGAGCGCCGTATCCTCCACAGAAACGTTTTTTATTTTTGTTTCCACAGCTGCTCATATCTTTTGAAAAGAGGGATCCTCTATGACCGAGACCATCCGCCCCTCCACCCGCTTCGGGTTCAGCGGCACGACACTCAAGTACATCGCCTGCGGCACCATGCTGCTGGACCACATCGGCGCTTCCTGCATCGAAAGCCGCTATTCCTATTACACAGCAGCCCCCTCCGCCCTTGTCACGCTGGATCTTGTGCTGCGGCTCATCGGACGGCTGGCGTTCCCCATCTTCTGTTTCCTGCTGGTGGAGGGCTTTCTGCACACGCACGACGTCAGACGCTACTTTTTGCAGCTTCTGGGCTTCGGTCTGGTGAGCGAGCTGCCGTTCGACCTTGCCTTTTTCCACTCCCCATTCTACTGGGGCCACCAGAATGTCTACTGGACGCTGGCTCTGGGCGTGCTGGCCATGGCCGCCCTCCGGCATTTTCAGACAGCTGCGGGTGCCGCGACCTGGCAAGGGCTGCTCTGCGCAGGCGGCTGTATCCTCCTGGCGTATCTGGCCCAGACAGACTATGACGGCATCGGCGTCATTATCATCTGCGCGCTGTATCTCACCCGCACAAACCGCAAGTGGCAGTGCCTCGTGGGGGCCGTGCTCTTTGCCTTTGAGATCACCGCGCCGCTGGCGTTCGTGTTCCTCTGGTTCTATAACGGGCAGCGCGGTGCCTGCAGCAAGGCGCAGAAGTGGGGCTTCTACCTGTTTTATCCCGTCCACCTGGCCGTGCTTGCCTGCATCACCAACCTGCTGCTGTAAAAAAGCCGATAAAAATGGAAAAAGCCCGGTGATTTCAAAGAATCATCGAGCTTTTTCTTGGCGGAGTAGGAGGGATTTGAACCCTCGCGCCGTTGTTTAGACGACCTACGCCCTTAGCAGGGGCGCCTCTTCGGCCTCTTGAGTACTACTCCAGAGCAAAGTGCGTTACACTTATTCAAAAAAATGGCGGAGAGAGTGGGATTCGAACCCACGGTACGTTGCCGTACGGCAGTTTTCAAGACTGCTTCCTTAAACCACTCGGACATCTCTCCTCGTGGGCACTCGCACACGCCGTACCGAATGCCTATTTAATTTACCAGATTTCCGGCGGGCTGTCAAGGGTTAATTGAAAGTTTTTCGCCACTTCCCGCAGCTGACAACCTTTTTTTGGGGTGTGCGGAACTTTTCTCTTTACTCAAACATCTTTTTGTTGTATAATAAAACCACAAGTAAAATGCCACCGGAACAAAGGAGTGCACAACCATGTCGTTTTCAGAGCTTTTGAAGCAATGCCGCAAGCAGCAGGGCATGAGCCAGGCGGAACTGGCGTCCAAGCTGGGGGTCACCCAGCAGGCCGTCGGCAAGTGGGAAAGCGGCAAGTCCTCCCCGGACCCCACAACGGTCGCCCGCATTGCGGAGATCCTGAGCACCACGGCGGATTTCCTGCTGGGGCTGTACCGCCCGGTCGCCAGCAGCAATACGCCGGAGGAGCGGTTCTTTGGCAACTATGCCGAGAGCCTGATCCCGGTCATCGGGACCGTCAAGGCCGGGTACGGTGCCCTGGCCTTTGAGGAGGATTACGGGCAGGAGTATGCCCGGGTGAAAGACCCCTCCAACTATTTCTATCTCGTGGTCCGCGGTGACAGCATGGAGCCCCGCATCCAGGACGGCGACCTGGCGCTGGTGCACAAGCAGGACACGCTGGAAAATGGCGACCTGGGCGTGCTGGTCTACGGCGACGAGGGCGAAGGCACCCTGAAACGGTATCTGCAGCGGGGCAACTGCGTGGTGCTGCAGCCGTTCAACCCGGCCTACAACGAAATGGTCATCAAGGGCGAAGACCTCAACCGCCTGCACATCGCGGGCCGCGTGGTGGAAACCAAGGCGAAGTGGTAAAATTTTTGACCCCAAAAATCCAAAAGCCATTTGCAGAAGCTGCGTATGGCTTTCTTTTTTATACCTTTTTCCGGGAGGCACCCCATGGAACAGTCTTTGATGGACAAACTCACGATCCTGGCCGACAGCGCCAAATACGATGTAGCCTGCACTTCCAGCGGGGCATCCCGCGCCGCGCGGGCCGGCAGCATCGGCAGCTGCTACGCGCCGGGCTGCTGCCACGCCTTTACGGCGGATGGCCGCTGCGTGAGCCTTTTAAAGGTGCTGATGACCAACTGCTGCTCGTTCGATTGCAGCTACTGCGTCAACCGCAAGTCCAACGATCTGCCCCGGGCGACGTTCTCCCCCCGGGAGCTTGCCGAGCTGACCATGGAGTTTTACCGCCGCAACTACATTGAGGGGCTGTTTCTCTCCAGCGCCGTCCTCGTCAGCCCGGACTACACCACCGAGCGGATGCTCGCCGTCCTGCGGCTGCTGCGGGGGCAGTATCACTTCGGGGGCTACATCCATGCCAAAGCCATCCCGGGCACCAGCCCCGAGCTGCTGGAACAGCTGGGCTATCTGGCCGACCGCCTTTCGGTCAACATTGAGCTGCCCAGCGAGAAGAGTCTCTCCCTGCTGGCACCAGACAAGGGCCGCCATTCCATCTTCCGGCCCATGAAGCAGATCGCCGTATCCGGTGCAGCCAGCCGGGAGGAAGTGGCTCTCTACCGCAAAGCGCCTCGGTTTGCCCCCGCCGGGCAAAGCACCCAGATGATCGTGGGGGCCTCCCCCGAAACGGACTACCACATTTTGCAGCTCACCGAGGGGTTATACCAGAAGTACAACTTAAAACGCGTGTTCTACTCCGCCTATATCCCGGTGACGGAGGACACCCGCCTGCCCGCGCTGGACACCAAGCCCCCGCTGCTGCGGGAGCACCGGCTCTATCAGGCGGACTGGCTGCTCCGGTTCTACCAGTTCAAGGCCGACGAGATTTTAGATAAAAGCAGCCCCAACTTCAACCCCTATCTGGACCCCAAATGCAACTGGGCCGTGCAGCACTACGGGCTGTTCCCCGTGGACGTCAACCGGGCCCCGTTTGAAATGCTGCTCCGGGTGCCGGGCATCGGCCCCAAGAGCGCCCGGCGCATCTGGCACGCCCGCAAGCAGGCTTCTCTGGGGCTGGACGAGCTCAAGCGGATGGGGGTCGTGCTCAAGCGGGCCCAGTATTTCATCACCTGCAACGGCTTTTCCGGGGCCCACCCGGGCCAGGGCAGTGCCGGGCGGGAGCGGATCACCCGGGCCCTCATCGACCCCAATGTATTCAGCGGCGGGGTGGAGCAGCTGAGCATGTTCTCCCCGCCTGCCGTGAACAAACTGGTGGAGCAGGGCGTGCCGCCCCGCGCTGCCCAGCGGATGATCCGGGAGGAGGCGGTGCAATGTCTGGCCAGAGCGCTGTGACCCCGGCGGCCATCTCCCCTGCGCCCCGCAGGCTCCACGACGCCGACCTTGTTTACCTGTACGACGGCAGCTTTGAGGGCTTTCTCTGCTGCGTGTTCGAGAGCTTTCTCCAGCACGAGATCCCGTTTGCCATCTGGACGCCGGAGCGGGAGACGGCCACCCTCTACCCCATCCGGGAGATCGCTACCGACCACGCCAGAGCCCAGCGCGTTTTTGCCAGCTTCGGCAAAAAACTGGGTGCCGAGACTGAGTACCTCGTCACGCGGGATTTCCTCTCCGGGCGGGAGGACAAAGAGCTGCTGCTCCTGCGCTTTCTGCATTTGGCTTTCGCGCTGGGGCCGGGTACGGTCAAGCGGATGGGCCACCCGGACGTGGCCCCGCTCTACGAGATGAAAAAGAGCCTGGACTGGGAGGTGGACAAGTTCCAGGGCTTTGTCCGCTTTACCGAATACGACGGGATGCTGGGGGCCGTCATCCACCCCAAGAACTACATCCTGCCCCTGCTGCGGGGGCATTTCTGCGGGCGGTTCCCCGAAGAAAATTTCATGATCTATGACGCCGTGCATCAGGCAGTGCTGCTCTACCAAAACCATAAAGCCACCCTCACTGAGCTGGCCGCCCCGCTGGAGCTGCCCCCGCCCAGCGCCCGGGAGCAGGAGTTTCAGGCCCTGTGGAAGCAGTTTTACGATACGCTGGAGATCAAGGCCCGCCACAATGAAACCTGCCGGATGTCCCACTGCCCCAAGCGCTTCTGGCAGGATATGCCGGAGATGCAGGGCCGCTGACCCATTGATTTTTATTTACAATTCAGTCATCGGCCGATGGCTTGAGAAAACCGCCAACCTATGATATACTATCCCTGTCACTTGGCAGGTCTTCTGCCGCAAATGCCCTTTGCAAAGGGCCGAAATAAAGGAGTATTGTACAACTATGGTTCGCATTACTATGGAAGACGGCGGCATCATCGACATTGAGCTGAACGAGGAAGCCGCTCCCATCACCTGTGAGAATTTCAAGAAGCTGGTCAGCGAGGGCTTTTACAACGGTCTGACGTTCCACCGCGTCATCCCCGGCTTTATGATCCAGGGCGGCTGCCCGCTGGGCAACGGCACCGGCGGCCCGGGCTGGAACATCAAGGGTGAGTTTGCTGCCAACGGCGTCAACAACCCCATCAAGCACACCCGCGGCGTCATCAGCATGGCCCGCAGCATGAGCCCCAACAGCGCCGGCAGCCAGTTCTTCATCATGCACCAGGACGCACCCCACCTGGACGGCCAGTATGCCGCCTTTGGCAAGGTGGTGGCCGGCATGGATGTTGTGGATAAGATCGCCGCTGTCCGCACCGACTGGAACGATAAGCCCACCACCCCGGTCAAGATGAAGACTGTGGAGCTCATCGAGGGCTAAACCTGTGTTCTTCCCGCACACCGGGCTTTTCCGGCTGTGCGGGTTTTTGTTAAGGGGAATTGTCATGAAATACGATTTTACGTCCATTCTCGAACGCCACGGCAAAGATTCCATCGCCGTGGACGGCCTGGGCACCGGCTTTGCTCCCTCTGCCCCCAAGGAGGGCTTTGACGCCATCCCCATGTGGGTGGCGGACATGAACTTCCCGGTGGTGCCCACCATCCAGCAGGAGGTCATTGCCCGCGTCCAGCACCCGGCATTCGGCTACTTTGACCCCAGCGACGAATACTACAACGCCATCATCCAGTGGCAGGCCAGGCGCAACGGCGTGACCGGACTGGAAAAGCAGCACATCGGCTATGAGAACGGCGTGCTAGGCGGCGTGGTCAGCGCTCTGAACTGCGTCTGCTCCCGGGGCGACAAGATTCTGGTGCACAGCCCCACTTACATCGGCTTTACCCGCTGCCTGGAAAACAACGGCTATGATATCGTCCACTCCCCGCTGGTGCAGGACGAGAACGGCGTGTGGCGGATGGACTTTGCCGACATGGAAAAGCACCTGGCCGAGGAACACATCCATGCCGCGATTCTGTGCAGCCCCCACAATCCCTGCGGCCGTGTGTGGGAGCGCTGGGAGCTGGAAAAGGCCATGGAGCTGTTCAAAAAGTACAACGTCTATGTCGTCTCGGACGAGATCTGGTCCGACATCATCCTTTCCGGCCACAAACACATCCCCACCCAGTCCATCAGCGAGGATGCCCGCCAGCGCACTGCCGCCATGTATGCCCCCTCCAAGACATTCAACCTGGCCGGCCTCATCGGCAGCTACCACATCGTGTACAATGACTGGTGGCGGGACCGCATCAACAAGGAGTCCAGCCTCTGCCACTACAACTCCATGAACGTCCTCTCCATGCACGCCCTCATTGGTGCCTACAAGCCCGAGGGCTATGAGTGGGCGGACGAGCTCCGCGAGGTATTGACCAGCAACGTGGATTTTGCCTGCGATTACATCGCCCAGCACTTTGAGGGTGTGAAAGTGACCAAGCCCGAGGGCACTTACATGCTCTTTGTGGACTGCACCGACTGGTGCGCCGCCCACGGCAAGACCATCCGGGAAGTGGAACAGGCCTGCTGGGATGTGGGCGCTGCCGTGCAGGATGGCACCATGTTCCACGGTCCCTGCCACCTGCGGATGAATCTGGCCTCTCCCCGCTCCCGCATCGAGGAAGCCTTCCGCCGGATGGATCAGTATGTTTTTAACGCAAAGTAATTTTTAGGTTCCTCTATACAAAAAGCGCCTCTGACATCCACCGTCAGAGGCGTTTTTTTGTTTCGGAACTGGTTTTACTCGCCCAGCAGCATCAGGTAGTACAGCACCTCGATGACCAGCAGGACCGAGAGCTGGGAGGGAGCATGGTCGCCCTCAATGAGGCACTGCTCCCGGTTGGAAGCCAGCAGAACATGATCCGCCTGCTGGGCCAGCGGCGAGTGCCGATTGCTTGTGATGAGGAGGATGGCTGCCCCGTTTTCCCGGGCCAGCCGGGCCACCTCTTCCAGCGCAGGGTTCCGCCCGGTGCCGGAGATGACCAGCAGCAGGTCGTTCTTTGTCAAAGTCGCCGCAAAGGCACGGGTCTTTTCCGGGATGGCACTGGCCACGCACCGCTTGCCCAGGCTGCCAAACTTGACCGAGGCTTCCAGCGCGATGCTCAGGTTATGGCTGGCAGCGGCCACTTCCACCACATGGGCCGCGTTCAGGCAGGCCAGCGCTGCCCGCAGCTGGTCCGCATCCAGCGCCTGCACCGTGGCCCGTACTTCTTCCTGTTTGTTGACGAGAAATTTTTGCAGGATGCTCCGCATCCGGTCCGGCTGAGCCGCCGCGTGGCTTTTTTCCACCTCCTGCTGCTCCATCACATCCCGCGCAAGTGCCAGCTGGAACTTGCGGTAACTCTCAAAGCCGAGTTTGTGGCACAGCCGGGTCACCGTGGCTTCCGAGGCCTGGCTCTGCCGCGCCAGCTCTGCTGAGGTCGCCGATGCCGCCCACTTTACATCTGCAAGGATGCAGTCCGCAATGCGCTGTTCCGCGCTGTAAAGCTGGATGCCGGAACACAGCAGGGTCAAAGCGCTCATTGGGGTTTCGCCCATATCGCAATACCTCCTGGTGTGTGCTTGTTACACACGGATCGTTGCGTCAAGTTTAGCAGTTTCTGTGCTAAAAATCAATTTTTTGTGTCACATTTCCACAAATTCAGCAATTTGTATATTTTATTCCTCCAAATTTTTCAACTAAAAACTCCCCCTTGTACAGGGGGAGTGAATCTTTTTACGCTATCCAGCGGGCGCTGTTTTTCAGCAGCCCTCTTTTTCGGCCAGCTTCCGGCCCATGAGCACGCCCATAACGGAGGCCATCATCAGGCCGCGGGTCCAGCCGGAGGAGTCGCCCAGGCAGTGCAGGCCCTGAATGTTGGTGTCCAGGTTCTCGTCCATCTTGACCTTGTTGGAATAGAACTTCAGCTCCGGGCTGTAGAGTAGGGTCTCGTTGGCGGCAAAGCCGGGCACCACCATATCCAGCATCTTGATGAACTCAATGATGTTGGTCATGGCGCGGTAGGGCATGGCGGCGGTGATGTCACCGGCCACGGCGTCTTTCAGGGTGGGCTTGACGTTGGATTGTGCCAGCTCTTTCTGCCAGGTGCGCTTGCCGTCCAGGATATCACCGTAGCGTTGGACCATAATATGGCCCGCGCCCAGCATGTTGGTCAGCTCGCCCACTTTCTGGGCGTAGGCGATGGGCTGGTTGAACGGCTCGGTGAAATTGTGGGAGACGAGGATGGCCAGGTTGGTGTTGGGGCTCTTCTTCTCCTTGAAGCTGTGGCCGTTGACGACAGCCAGGTCGTTATCATAGTTTTCCTGGGCCACAAAGCCGCCGGGGTTCTGGCAGAACGTGCGGACCTTGTTCTTCCAGGGCTTGGGGTAGCCGATGAGCTTGGACTCATACAGCACCTTGTTCACTTTCTCCATGACTTCGTTGCGGCACTCCACGCGGACACCGATGTCCACGGTGCCGGGCTTGTGGGCAATGTGGTGCTCGGCGCAGATCTTCTCCAGCCAGTCAGCGCCACGGCGGCCCGTGCCGATGACGACGGTATCCGCGTAAACCGGATAGGCTTCCGCATCACGGGGTCCCTTGATGAGGACGCCCTTGCAGACCTCGTCTTCGAGGATGATATTCTCGCACTCGGTGGAGAAGCGCATTTCCACGCCGCTGTCGGCCAGATGGTTCTGGATGGCCAGGTAGAGCTGCTGGGCTTTCTCGGTGCCCAGATGGCGGATGGGGCAGTCCACCAGCTTGAGGCCGGCATGGATGGCGTTCTTGCGGATCTCCTTGATCTCCTCGCCGGTGTAGATTCCCTCCACATGGGGGTCCGCGCCAAACTCCAGATAGATCTTATCGGTATAATCGATCAGCTCCTGGGCGAACTCCTCGCCGATGAGGGTGGGCAGGTCGCCGCCGACCTCATAGGAGAGGCTCAGTTTGCCGTCCGAGAACGCGCCGGCACCCGAGAAGCCGGTGGTGATGGCACAGGTGGGGCGGCAGTTGACGCAGTGGCCCAGCTCTGCCTTGGGGCAGTGGCGCTTTTCCACCGGCTTGCCTTTTTCCACCAGCAGGATGTGCTTTTTGCTGCCGTGGCGCAGCAGCTCCACAGCGGTAAAAATACCGGCCGGGCCGGCACCCACAATGATCAGATCGTACTTTTCCATTTTCTTTTTATCCTTTTATTCGTTGATTTGTTCGTTGTCGTTCTCCTGCTCCACCTCGGCACTCTCGTCCACATGGTCGAGCTCCACGGCCGTGGCTTCGGCATCGGCACGGGCCACATCCGGGGCAATGACGCCGTCGCCGTTCAGATCCTTGCCGGTAACGGCCTCCAGCACCGACTGCGCCTCCGGGTGCAGCTTGACGAACCGCCGCACCGCCAGCATGGTGTACAGGGCACTCAGCAGGTTGAGGGCGCCCTCAATGATGAGGATAACGCCAATGGCCATCACAAGCGTTTCCATGGCCCCAAAGGGGTCCACGATCATCACAACGCCCAGCACCACGCTCAGCAGCGCCAGCAGGAGGAAGCCTTTCCAACTGCCGTAGCCGCAGCGGCGGAGCTCCAGCGCGCTCTGCACCCGGCCCAGGCTGTCGAAGATGACGAACAGGCCAAACACGATGGGCAGGATGCGGACCACGATGTCGCTGCGCAGGATGAGGAAGCCGCCCAGCGCCAGACAGACCAGACCGGAGATCAGGGTGAGCTGGCTCTGGAAAATGCCGCGCTCCACCAGAAAATAGCGCACCAGCTGGATCACGGCGCCCAGCAGCACCACGCCGCCCAGCGCGTAGCAGACCACGTTGAGGGCCGTACCGGGCACCATCAGCAGGAAAATGCCCAAAGCCAGGTAGAGCACGCTCATCACGATCAGGTTCCATTTCAGCTTTTTTCCCATATCATTCACGATCCTTTCGTCCGCAGGGGACTTATTTTGCTTCTGTTACGCGTTTTGCATGGGTGCAATGATGTTTTTGTTGATGCGTGCCATGAACACGAGGCTCAGCGTCACGCTGACCACTTCCGCAATGAGGAACGCCCACCAGACCACATTCACGTTGCCGGTCCGGCTCAGCAGCCACGCCACTGGGATCAGCACCACCAGCTGGCGGCAGACCGAGATGATGAGGCTGTACACGCCGTTGCCCAACGCCTGGAACACCGAGCCCAGCACGATGCCGATGCCTGCCAGCAGGAAGTGGGGGCAGATGATCCGCAGTGCCGGGATGCCGATGGCCCGCATGGCGTCACTGGCGGCAAAGAGGTTCAGCAGCAGGCCGGGTGCAAACTGGAACACACAGAAGCCGATGAACATGATGCACTCGGCGTAGGTGATGGCCAGCTTGATGGTCTTTTTGACGCGCCGCGGGTCCCGGGCACCATAGTTGTAGCTGATGATGGGCACCATACCGTTGTTCAGGCCAAAGATGGGCATGAACACGAAGCTCTGCAGCTTGAAATAGACGCCGAACACCGCCACCGCCGTGGCCGAGAACGCCATGAGGATCTGGTTCATGAAGAACGTCATCACGCTGCCCACGCACTGCATGGCAATGCTGGGCAGGCCCACGACGTAGATCCGCCGGATGGCCTCGCCGCTGGGGCGGAAGCCCCGGAAGCTGATCTGGATGTCCGGGTTTTTCTTCAGGTTGAAGAAGATGGCCGCGCCCGCGCCGCAGAACTGGCCGATGACGGTAGCCACCGCGGCCCCCGTGGTGCCGGACAACGCCTCGCCGCAATAACCAAAGATGAAGATGGGGTCCAGCACGATGTTGACCACCGCGCCGATGAGCTGGCTGGTCATGCTGAGGTTGGTGCGGCCGGTGGCGGCCAGCAGCTTCTCGCCCATGGTCTGCAAAAACAGGCCAAGGCTGAACACACTGCACACCCGCAGATACCGGATGCCCTGCAGGGCAATGTCCGGGTCACTGGTCTGGGCGTAGAAATAGGGTTTCATGCAGGTAAGGCCGATGACAAAAAAGATCACATAGCTGCACAGGGCCAGAAAAATGCCGTTCTCGGCGGTCTTGTTGGCCCGCCCCTGATTCTTTTCACCCAGGCTTTTGGAGAGCAGGGCGTTGACGCCCACGCCCGTGCCCACGCCCACGGCGATCATGACGTTCTGCAGCGAGAACGCCAGCGAAACAGCGGTCAGGGCGCTCTCGCTGACGTGGGACACGAAGATCGAGTCCACCACGTTGTACAGCGCCTGCACCAGCATGGACACCATCATGGGCACACTGAGCTTGACCAGCAGCGGATTGATGTTCATGGTGCCCATGATGTTCTCACGGGCCGTTGCTTGTTGATTTTCTTCCACGTTGACTCCTTTTGACATTTGGGATGCTTGTTTCTTTACCGGAAACGTGGGCAGAGCGCTTGCGCGCCCCACCCACGAACCATCATTGTTTTTTACGTCCAGGACTGCCCGGTGTCCGGGCCTCAGCCCATGGTCTTTTCCTTGGCGGCCACGGCGTCCAGGATCATCTTCACGCAGGTCTCGCGGCCCAGCGCGGCGTTGATGGCCAGGTCGTAGTTGTGCGCGTCGCCCCAGCGGTTCTGGGTGTAGTAGTTGTAGTAGGCAGCACGGTTGCGGTCGGTCTTCTCGATTTCTTCCTTGATGCCTTTCTCGTCCTTTGCCTTGACAAGGGGGTCGGTCTTGGCCAGCTCACGCCGCCACTCCACCGGAGCATAGATGAAGACACGCAGCACGTCCTTGCGCTCCCGCAGCACATAGTCGCCGCAGCGGCCCAGGATCACGCAGGGGCCCTCCTCGGCCAGCTGCTTGATGATCCGGCTCTGCAGGATGAAGACCTGATCGCCCAGAGGCAGATCGTTGCCCATGGTGTAGAGGCTGTACAGCAGGCTGTGGGTGTGGCGCTTTTCACTGGCCGCCACCGCCTCTTCGGACAGGCCGGAATGCTTGGCTGCCATGGTGATCAGCTCCTTATCGTAGAGCTTGACGCCCAGTGCATTTGCCACATCCTCCGCGATGTAGTTGCCGCCGGTGCAGTACTCACGGCCAATCGTAATGATCGTCTTTGCCATAATGTATTCCTCCTATAGAAAAATTGGATTTTTCTCAAAAAGCGCTCGGCTCCGCCGGGGCAGCTGCCCCGGCGGCTTGCGCGGTGCTTTGAAGAACGGGTTCAGGCGGCGGGGGCGGCACCGGGAGCCGGACTTCGGCCACCCGCATACTGCCGGTCTGGTCCACCGCGTACACGCTGTACCGCCCGCCCGCGGCCAGCTGCTCCGCGCTGAAGCGGATGCCGCCCTCAGCGGTTTTTTCCAGCCGTTTGAACATCCGGTGGGCGGTGGTGGCATGGGCTATCCCATCGTGGCGGCTGGCCGCCAGCCAGCCGGAAAATTCCTCGGGCAGCAGGTCTTTCTGGCCCCGCTGCACGAACGTGTACACGCCGGGCTCTCCCGTCTTTTCCAGCTCGCACAGGATGCGGCGGGGGCGGTCGGCTTCCATGTCCCGGGGCTTGCCCCGCAGGGCGATGGCCCGGCCCGTGAAGTAGCGCAGGAAATCGGTAACGGCCATGGTGCAGTTCACGGCTCCATCCGTGTCCGCCGTGGGGTCATTGAGGAGAACAAAATCCGCCAGCACGGCGTCATCGTGCCCGAAGCCCCGCAGGCCCATCCAGACCCCGACGGAGTCCCGCTGGCCCCGCACCCGGCGCTCCACCCGGACGGCTACCGAACAGCCGTCGTGGATCTGGGCCCGGAGGTCTTTCAAATCCATCCAGGCCTGCCAGCAGGGGTAGCCGCAGCAGCCTGCCGCGGCCGCGGCGAACGCGCCGTTGCCGGTGCTGCTGGTGGCCTTATCCTCCATCACATAGGCCACCTCCTCGGGGAGGATGTCCTCGCCAAAGCGGTTCATGAGGGCGGCCATCACCAGCGGCAGGTCCATCTCCCGGCCAAAGCTGGGGTCGTGGGCGCTGAGGCAGTATTCCGGCAGGTAGAGCCGCCGGTTGATGGGGTGGCCCTTCTGTTTTTCCCAGGTCACGGGCCGCACGGCAGCGGCCAGCAGCCGGAGGGCCGGGGTGACTTTATCGTCGTTGGAGGAGAGGTTGACCTGCAATTGCACGCCGGTGCCGCCGCCGGGGGTTGCCACCGTGACCGTGTCCCCCATCAGGAAGACCATGCCGTCCTCGCTCTGGGCGTTGACGCTGCACCGGGGGTAATCCGGGGCCCACTTGCCAAAGCTCATCCAGCCCGTCCAGGCGTTGCCTGCATACACGCGGCAGCGCACCTCCACCATGGTGTTGTGGGGAGCGTGGGCATTCCAGCTCACGTTCAGGTTGCAGAACGCGGGCATGGCAAACTCCGGCGTGGTGTAGCTGCCGTACTGCAGGTAGCGGCCCGCCGCGCTGTCCAGCACGATGCTGCCGCTCTCCAGCGCCACGTTATCCAGCTGCCCGCGGGAGAATGTCTCGGTGCCCTGCAGCACCAGATTGTTCCGCTGCTCCATGGTTCCTGCTCCCCTTTCTGCCGCAGCAAATTTTCAGTGGATGAAATCACTCTTCGTCTTCGCCCCGCTCGGCGGCCAGCTCTGCTTCAAGCTCGGCGTCGTGGAGCTTTTGGATCTTCTCCTCAATGTGGAACACCCGGTCCAGGTCGCCATACACGATCTGGCAGCAGACTTCCACCTGGAACCAGAAGCCGAACACCAGCATGAGCAGCAGGCCCAGCGGCATACAGAGGATGACAAGGCCCCAGAACAGGATGGTAACTACCGACGCCGCCAGCGCGTGGGGCAGGAACGCGATCATGCAGTTGACGCTGTTTTTCAGCGTCTGGAACAACGGCTGATCCAGCAGCACCACCTGCGGCCACATATAGGAGAACAGCATGTGGAGCAGCAGCAGGTTGAGCACCGTTGCCACCCACATGGGCACGCCCACATTGGTGCCGTGGTAGAGCATGTTGAAGCAGAAATACACAAAGAAGATCTGCACCGTGACCACCACGCAGTAAAGCACGCCCGGCAGGATGCTGGCCTTGAAATTGCGCTTGAATGCCTTGCGGTAGGTCGTCCACCAGTAACCGGCCTCATCACGCAGGGCACGGAGAACGGTATCGTATATGCCGGCCAGCGCCGGGCCCGCCAGAATGCCGCCCGCAGCGGCACTGACCAGCATCACGGGGAGGCTGTTCATCAGAAAGCCGATGTAGACCAGGCAGATGACCGGGAGAAAGCCCAGGCAGGTGAGCAGGTTTGCAAGGAACATGCTGCTCATATCGCGGCCCACCAGCTCGAAGAAACGGCCTACGCCGGTCTTGCGGGGGGCGTCTTTCTCCACGCCCGGCCCCGCTTTGAAATCATTTGCAGAGGGGAATAAACTCATGTGTCGTTCCGGTTCCTTTCCTGCTGCCCGGCGGGCAGCGTCTGGCAGGCACCGGCGTTTCTCTCTGGAAGCGCCATTGTGCTACCTTTGTAGTTATAACTATACCCGGATTTTGTGGATTTTGCAAGCTGCAAAGGCTAGGATTTGTAAAAAAAGTATTTTCTCTCCCTTTTTACGGAAAAGTGTGTTACAATAAACTGGGGTTTTTATAGCCCATTCCCATTGAAAGGAGCATCTCTCATGAGCATTTTCCGCACCATTGCAATGTTCCTCTATCTTTTTGGATACATGATCGTCCACTACAATATCCTCCGCCGGGGCGAGCGCGCGCTGGCCGCAGGCGACATGGACACGGTGGAGCAGATCGTCAACGAGCACATCCCCCACTGGAGCCGGCAGATCCTGCACATCACAGGGGTCCAGCTTCTGGTGGAGGGGCTGGACAACATCCCCAAAGACACTGCCTGTGTGTTTGTGGGCAACCACCGCAGCTACTATGATATCCCCCTGCTGCTGGCCGGGCTGGACCGGCCCCACGGCATCCTGGCCAAGGAGGAGCTGGGGAAGATCCCCCTGCTCAACCGCTGGATGAAGCTGCTGGGCTGCGTGTTCGTCCAGCGGGACGACGTGCGCGCCTCCGTCCGGGCCCTGAACGACGCCACCGCCATCGTGGAGAGCGGCAGGAGCTTTGTCATCTTCCCCGAGGGCACCCGCTACAAGGGCGAAGAGGGCGGCGCCGGCGAGTTCAAGCAGGGCGCGTTCCGCATCGCGGTCAAGACAGGCGCTCCCGTGGTGCCGGTAGCCATCACCGGGGCACGGGCCCTGTTTGAGAGCAACGGCAACCTCTGCCACCCGGGCACGGTACGCATCAAGGTGCTGCCCCCCATCCAGACCGCGGGCATGAGCCGCGCCGAGCAGAAACAGCTGCCCGACGCCGTCCGCCAGACCATTCTGGCCGAATTATAAGGAGCTTTATGGCAAGCTATCGTTACGAGCGCGACATCGACCCCAAGGAGCTGGCCCCCCGCAAAGAGCGGCAGTACACCCGGAAAGAAAAGTGGACCAACTGGTGGGATTATAACCTCAAGTGGGTCATCCTCATCGGCATTGCCGTGGCCTTTGTGGCTTACAACTTTATCGGGCAGTATTTCTTTGTGCCCAAGCCCGATTACAACATCGCCGTGGTGGCCCCCTACTACCTGCCCGACGACACCGTGACGGCCCTGCAGACGGCTCTTGCCCGGTACGGCGAGGACCGCAACGGCGACGGCAAGGTTCTGGTGACGCTGAACGTCTACACGCTGGACTACAGCGACGAGGATCCCCAGACCGAGAGCGCCGCCTACCTGACCATGGCGGGCACCACCAAGCTGGCCACTGACGTGCAGGGCGGCCTGAGCTCCATTTTTCTCCTCTACGACCCCGCCGGGTTCGAGGACAGCACCGGCACCCTGCGGTATCTGGACGGCAGCCTGCCCGCCCCGGACAGCGACGACGACTGGTGGAACATGGTGTACAAGTGGACGGACTGCCCCGTGCTGGCCGGGCTGGACCTGGGCGAGTACCGGGCCGACACCACCCACGCCCAGGGCGGCGACAGCCAGCAGTACCTCTCCGATTTTTACATCGGGATGCGGGGTGCCTGGAACACCGCCACGGCGGAGAACCTCGCCGGCGGCGAGGAGCTCTGGCAGGCGTTGACCGCCGGGGCTGTCTCCACCCTGAGGGAGGGCTGAACCATGCGGTTCCGTCTCATCCGCCGGGGCACGGCGGCACACTCCGCTGTGCCGGAAAAGCCCGCGCCCGCGGCCCCCGGCACCCCTGCCCCGCCCAAAGCTTCGGATCTCGACAATCCCTACGGGCGGTACTACGGCACGGCCCGCAAGCGGGAAGATCTGCGCAAATGAACCATAAAAGTCTCTCATCCTGCCGGGTGAGAGGCTTTTCCTTTATAATTTTATTCGCTTTATTCCCTCCGCGTTTGAAAAATTATCCGCTTTGAAAGCGCTGGGCTTTTGTTGTTTCTCCATCCGGGTTATGGTATACTAATCAAGTATTCTCATAAATCACAGAACAAAGGATGTGGATTCCCCATGGACGCACTGGACAAAGCACGCGCGGAGATCGACGCGGTGGACGCGCAGCTGGCGGCGCTGTTTGAGCGCCGGATGGCCGCGGTGCTGGCCGTTGCCGAGTACAAAAAGGCCCACGGCCTGCCCATCTTTGACGCCGCGCGGGAGGCGGTGGTGCTGGACAAAGCCGCCGCCCGCATTCAGGAGCCCGCTCTGCGCCCCTACTACCGGGACCATGTCCAGAACATGATGGATGTTGCCAAGCAGTACGAGGCCGCGGTGCTGGGCCGCAACCGCGCCGCCTATCAGGGCGTGGAGGGGGCCTTTGCCCACATCGCGCTCAAAGCGCTCTTCCCCCATGCCGAGGCCATCAGCTACCCCACCTGGGATGAAGTGTTCGACGCCGTGGAGCGGGGCGACGCCTCCCACGGCGTGGTGCCGTTTGAAAACAGCCACGCGGGCGATGTTTCCGCCGTGCTGGATCTGTGCTACAACCACCCGGACCTCTGGGTGGTGGATGTCTACGACCTGCCTATCTCCCAGAACCTGCTGGTGCTGCCCGGCACCCAGCTCAACGAGCTGAAGATGGTGTACAGCCACCAGCAGGCCATTGCCCAGAGCGAGACGTTCCTGCGGCAGTTCCACCTGCCCGCCACGGCCATGCCCAACACCGCCATGGCGGCCAAATTTGTGGCTGACGGCGGCGACCGCAGACATGCCGCCATTGCCAGCGTGGAAACAGCGGCCCTGTACGGGCTGGAGGTGCTGGTGCCCAGCATCAACACCGACGGCGACAACACCACCCGCTTCGTCGTGCTGAGCAAAGAGAAGCCCACGGCGGGCAATCGCTTCTCCTTGCTGTTCACCGTGGACAACAAGCCCGGCAAGCTGGCCGAGGTGATCCAGATCATCGGTGCCAGCGGCTACGATATGGAGTCCATCAAGAGCCGCCCGCTGCCCCATGTCCCCTTTGATTATTACTTTTATGTGGAGCTGGTGGGCGACCCCACCGCCGACGAGACCGCCGCGCTGCTGCGCGAGCTGGATCATACCTGCCGCACCGTGCGGCTGTTAGGAGTGTACACAAAATGAGCGAATTTATCGGAACCAAGCTCACCATGAACCTGGGCGAGCGCAGCTATGATATCATTTTAAAGAGCGGAGCGCTGGAAAACCTGTACCAGTTCGCCCGGCTGGACCGCCGGGTGGCCGTCATCACCGACAGCGGCGTTCCCGCCCAGTACGCCCAGCGGGTGGCCGACCAGTGCAAGGATGCCAAGATCATCACCGTGCCTCAGGGCGAGGCCAGCAAGAGCTTTAAAATTCTGGAGACTGTCCTGCGCCAGATGCTGGAATTCAATATGGGCCGGGGCGACCTGGTCATCGCCGTGGGCGGCGGTGTCGTGGGCGACCTGGCAGGCTTTGCGGCCTCCATCTACATGCGCGGCATTGATTTCATCAACTGCCCCACCACCACCCTCTCCATGATCGATTCCTCCATTGGCGGCAAGACCGCCGTGGACCTGGGCGACACCAAAAATATCGTGGGCGCTTTCTGGCAGCCCAAACTGGTCATCGTGGACCCGGAGACGCTGTCCACCCTGCCCCGCCGCCACTACATCAACGGCCTGGCCGAGGCCGTCAAGGCCAGCCTGTTGGCCGACCCGGAGCTGTTTGCCATCTTTGAAAAAGGCGATGTGGACGCGCGGATCGGCGAGATCATCTACCGCAGCCTCCGCTTCAAAAAGAACATCGTGGAGCAGGACGAACAGGAGCACGGGATGCGCAAAGCCCTCAATTTCGGCCACACCATCGGCCATGGCATTGAGGCCGTCAAGGGCATCAAGGGCCGCCGCACCGTGGGCCTGTTCCACGGCGAGTGCGTGGCACTGGGCATGCTGCCCATGATCGAATCCAAAGCCCTGCAGAAGCGGGTGCGGGCCGTTTACCGCCGCCTGGGCCTCCCGCTGCGCACCACCTACAACAAAGAAAAAGTCCTGGCCGAGATGCTGCACGATAAAAAGGCGCAGGGCGGCCAGATCACCATGATCAAGGTCCCCGGCCTTGGCTGCTGGCGGGCCGAGACCATCCCGGTAGAGGGCCTGCGCACCCTGCTCGGCATGGAGGAATAAGCCCATGAAAAACACTTACGGCAGCGCGCTGGCGCTGACCATTTTCGGCGAGAGCCACGGTGCCGCCATCGGCGCGGTGCTGGACGGCATGGCGGCAGGCGTCCCCGTGGACGAGGCCCGCGTTGCCGCCTGCATGGACAAGCGCCGGGCCCGGGGCGACGGTCTTTCCACCGCCCGGGTGGAGGCCGATCAGGTCCAGTTTCTTTCGGGCGTGGTCAACGGCCACACCACCGGCACGGCCATTGCCCTGATGATCGAGAACCAGAACACCCGCAGCGGCGATTACGCCAAGACCGCCGACCTGCTCCGCCCCGGCCACGCCGATTATACGGCCTACGCCAAATACCACGGCTTTCAGGATGCCCGGGGCGGTGGACACTTCTCCGGCCGCGTCACTGCCGCGCTGGTGGCGGGCGGTGCCATCGTGCTGGACGCCCTGAGCCGGGCGGGCATTGACATTTCCACCCATATTGCCCGGTGCGCGGGCATCTCCGATACGCCTTTCGCGCTGGATGACCCCGCCGCGTTGGCCGCTCAGGCAGAAGCACTGGTGGGCAAGCCGGAGGGCTTTGCCCTGCTGGACACCACCGTGGAAGAACCCATGAAAGCCGCCATCCGGGCCGCCGGTGCCGACGGCGACAGCGTGGGCGGCATTTTGGAGACCGCCATCCTCGGCTTGCCGGCAGGCCTGGGCGAACCCTATTTTGACAGCGTGGAGAGCCTGCTGGCCCATGCGGCATTCTCCATCCCGGCCGTCAAGGGCATCGAGTTTGGCACCGGCTTTGGCTTTGCGGACCTGCGCGGCTCCGCCGCCAACGACGCGTTCCGGATGGACGAGGTCGGCCGGGTCGTCACCCGGACCAACCACAACGCGGGCCTCAACGGCGGCATCTCCAACGGGATGCCCGTGGTCTTCCGCACCGTGGTCAAACCCACGCCCAGCATCTACAAACGGCAGGACACGGTCGATTATGTCGCCCGCAAGAATGCAACGCTCTCCATCCAGGGCCGCCATGACCCCTGCATCGTGCCCCGGGCCGCCATCGTGCAGACCTGCACCGCCGCTTTGGTGGTGGGCGACCTGATGACCACCCGATATGGCACGGCATGGATGGAGCGGCCCACCAGTTACCGCAGGGAGGAATCGTAATGGAATATGGACTCATTGGCGGCAGACTTGGACACTCTTACTCCAAGCTCATCCATGAAATGCTCTGCGGCTACCGGTACGACCTGTGCCCCCTGCCCACGGAGGCGGATGCCCGGGCGTTCCTGGAAAAGCGGGCGTTCAAGGCCATCAACGTGACCCTGCCCTATAAGCGGCTGGTCATGGAATACTGCTCCTTCATCGACCCCCGGGCCAAGGCCATCGGGGCCGTGAACACCGTCGTCAATCACAACGGCCTGCTCTACGGCTATAACACCGATTACCTGGGCTTTGCCCACCTGTGCGCGGCCCATGGCGTCGATTTCACGGGCCGCACGGTCCTGATCCTGGGCACCGGCGGCACCCACAACACCACCAGCGCGGTGGCCAGGGACAAAGGCGCGGCCAGGATCCTGACCGTCAGCCGGAAGCCCGACCCCGCCAAGGGTGAGCTCTCCTACGAGGAAGCTGTCCACAGCGGGGCGCAAATCGTCGTCAACACCACACCCGCGGGCATGTACCCGAATGTCGGTACCTGCAATCTGGACATTGCCGCTATGCCGGGCCTGGAAGCCGTGCTGGACGTGGTCTATAACCCCGAAAAGACCGAGATCATCCTCCGGGCCGAGGAAGCCGGGGTCCCGGTGGCCGCCAGCGGCCTGGAAATGCTGGTGGCACAGGCCGTGTACGCGGCGGAGTATTTCCTCGACCGCAAGTTTGAGGATGCCCCGGCGGAAATTTCCCGCGTCACGGCGGCCATCCGGCGGGATACGCTCAATGTCGTCCTCATCGGGATGCCCTCCTCCGGCAAATCCACCATCGGGCGGATGCTGGCCGAAAAGCTGGGCAAGCGCTTTCTTGATCTCGACGACGAGGTGGTCAAGGCCGACGGCCGCACCATCCCGGAGATCTTTGCCGCCGAGGGCGAGGACAGCTTCCGCCGGAAAGAGACGGAGCAGATCGCCCGGTTTGCCAAAGAGGGGCGGCAGCTGCTCTCCTGCGGGGGCGGCGTCATCAAGCGGCCCGAGAACATCCGGCTGCTGCACCAGAACGGCGTCATCCTCTTTTTGGACCGCCCGCTGGAAGCGCTGACCGTGGGCGGCGGCAGGCCGCTCTCCTCCAGCACCGACGCCCTCCGTGCCATGTACACCGAGCGCAGGCCGCTGTATCTGGCGGCAGCGGACGCCGTTGTGCCCAACCACACTACCGTCACGGACGCGGTGAACGCGGCCATGGAGGCTCTGGATGAAATTTTTGATCATTAACGGCCCGAACCTCAACCTGATGCACTTTACCGAGCCGGGCGTGGCCGGGCAGATCGACTACAACGCCCTGCTGGATTATCTGGAAGTCTGCTGCCAGCAGATGGACATTCAGGTGGAGTTTTTCCAGTCCAACCACGAGGGCGACCTCATCGACGAGATCCAGTCCGCCGCAGGCCGGGCGGACGGCATCGTCATCAACCCGGGCGGCTATGCCCACTACAGCGTGGCCATTCTGGACGCGCTGCGGGTCTGCGGCGTGCCCGCCGTGGAGGTCATGCTCAGCGAGCCGGACAGCCACGAGCCGTTCCGCCAGACGGACGTGGTCTCCTTTGGCTGTCAGGGCCATTTTATCGGGGAGGGCATCAGCGGCTATCTGCACGCCTGCGCCTACCTCGTCCAGCTGCTCCGCATCGACGGCAGCGGGCACACTCACTTGGTGATGTAGCCCTCTCAGGCGCTGACGAGCGCGAGACGGAGCGGTTTTCAACGATTCAAAAAGAAGGGACGTAAATTCAATGATTATTTCCACCAAAAAAGGCACCCCGAAAGTAGAGCTTGAGAAGATCGTCGATAAATTTGAGAAGCAGGGCCTTGATGTTACCCTCATCACTGGCAAGGACTACAATGTCTTTGGTCTGGTGGGCGACACCACCAAGATCGATGAGCGGGACGTGCTGGCCAACCCCTGGATCGACAATGTCACCCGCGTGTCTGCCCCCTACAAGCGCGCCAACCGCCTGTTCCACCCCGCCGATTCCGTCATCGACTGCGGCGGCGTGAAGATCGGCGGCAAGGAGAAGATCGCCGTCATGGCAGGCCCCTGCAGCATTGAGGGCGAGGAGCAGGCCCTGCGCATCGCCCAGTCCGTCAAGGCCGGCGGTGCCACGCTCTTCCGCGGCGGCGCTTACAAGCCCCGCACCTCTCCCTACTCGTTCCAGGGTCTGGAAACCGAGGGCATCCTCGACATGGTCAAGGCCCGCGAGGCCACCGGAATGCCCATCGTTTCCGAGCTGATGAGCGAGGACCGCATCCCCGAGTTTGAGGAGTATGTGGACGTGGTGCAGATCGGTGCCCGCAACATGCAGAACTTCCAGCTGCTGAAAGCCGTTGGCAAGATGCACAAGCCCGTGCTGCTCAAGCGCGGCCTGTGCAACACCATCGAGGAGTGGATCATGTCCGCTGAGTACATCATGGCCGGCGGCAACGAGAACGTCATCCTCTGCGAGCGCGGCATCCGCACCTTTGAGAAGTACACCCGCAACACGCTGGACCTCTCCGCTGTGCCCATCATCCACGAGAAGACCCACCTGCCTGTCATCGTAGACCCCAGCCACGCCACCGGCAAATCCAACCTGGTGGAGCCCATGATGATCGCGGCCGTGGCCGCCGGTGCCGACGGCCTGGAAGTGGAAGTCCACTACGACCCCGCCCACGCATGGAGTGACGGTGCCCAGTGCCTGACTCCGGACGCCTTTGCGCAGGCCATGGCAAAGTGCCGCCAGGTGGCATGGGCCATTGGCCGGGAGATGTAATTTTTATGATCGTTCAGATTCAGCCCCCCGCCCGCATCGGCGGCACGGTGTCCGCACCTCCCAGCAAGAGCATGGCCCACCGGGCCGTGCTCTGCTCCGCGCTGGCCAAGGGCACCTCTCACATTGAAAATCTCGAGTTCAGCAAGGATATCTCGGCCACGCTGGCCGCTGCCGGGCAGCTCTGCGCCCGGGTGGAATCCGGTCCCGCCGACGTCCTTGTGGAGGGACTGGGGCATTTCCGCCCCGTGTTCGGCCCGGTGGACTGCTGCGAGAGCGGCAGCACCCTGCGGTTCCTCATCCCTCTGGCAAGCCTTACCGGGCAGTCCATCACCTTTGTGGGCCGCGGGCGGCTGATGGAACGGCCTCAATCTGTATACGAAACGTTATATCGAGAGCAGAATCTCCATTTCGAGCAGGCAAACGGGCAGCTGACCGTGGCCGGAAGCCTGCGCAGCGGGGAGTACACGCTGGCGGGCAATGTGTCCAGCCAGTTCATCAGCGGGCTGCTGTTCGCCCTGCCCCTGCTGGCCGGGGACAGCACCCTGCACCTCATCCCGCCGGTGGAGAGCCGCAGCTACATTGAGATGACCCGGGCCGCGCAGGCGGCATTCGGCGTCACCAGCCATTGGCTGGACGACACCACCCTCTGCATCCCGGGCGGGCAGCAGTACCACCCCCGCGATTACATCGTGGAGGGCGATTACAGCCAGGCAGCGTTCCTCGCCGTGCTGGGGGCTGTCAAGGGCGGCATCACCCTTACCGGGCTGGCCGCCGAGACCCTGCAGGGCGACGCGGCCATTCTGGACATCCTGCGCCGCTGCGGGGCAAAGTTCACGCGGACCGAGGCAGGGCTTGTGTTCGAGCAGGCCCCGCTCCACGGCGTGGACATCGACCTGGCCGACTGCCCCGACCTGGGCCCTGTGCTGATGGTTCTGGGCCTGCTGTGTGAGGGGACAACCGTGATCCGGAACGCCGAGCGGCTCCGCATCAAAGAGAGCGACCGCATTGCGGCCATGGAGGCCGAGCTGCGGGCCTGCGGCGGCGTTCTTTCCAGTGAGGGCGGTACGATCACGGTGCAGGGCTGCAAACCGCGGCTCCATGCCCCGGAGGCCCCCCTCAGCGGCCACAACGACCACCGGGTGGTCATGAGCCTGACGGTGCTGGCGCTGGCGGCGGACATCCCGCTGGCCATTAACGAGGCCGAAGCCGTGCAGAAGAGCTGGCCCCATTTCTTTGACGCCCTCAAACCGCTGGGCGTGGAGGTACACTATGCTGGATAAATCCAAACGCTATCTCATCGTAGGCCTGGGCCTGCTGGGCGGCAAGTACGCCCTGGAGCTCACCCGGGCAGGCTACACCGTGGACGGCATCAACCGCAGCGAGGGGCACTTGCAGTTTGCCCTTGACCACGGCTATATCCGCAGCGGCAAGACCCACGATTTTGAGGACCTGGTGCAAAGCGCTGACCACATCATTTTCGCGCTTTACCCCACCGCCATGATCGAGTGGTTCAAAACTTACGGCTCCCTGCTCAAACCCGGCTGCATCTTCACCGATGTCTCGGGCGTCAAAACCGGGCTGGTGGAGCCCATCCAGGCCCTGTGCCCGGACGGCGTGGAATTCATCGCCAGCCACCCCATGGCGGGCCGGGAGACTTCCAGCGTGGAGCACGCCGCCGAGGTCAACTTTGCCCCGGCCAACTTCATCATTACCCCGACGGAAAAGAACACCCCGGAGGCCGTCCAGTGGGCCAGAGAGCTGGCGGAGGTGCTGGGCTTCAAGCATATCTGCACCCTGACGGTGCAGGAGCACGACAAGATGATCGGCTATGTGAGCCAGCTCTGCCACGCCATCGCCGTCAGCCTGATGTGCGCCAACGACAACACTTCCCTGTGTGAGTACACCGGCGACTCGTTCCGCGACCTGACCCGCATTGCCCGGATCAACGATAAAATGTGGGCGGAGCTCTTCCTCTGGAACAAGGAGAATCTGATCGCGGAGATCGACCAGTTTGACGCCGCGCTGTCCCAGATGCGGAACGCGCTGGTGGCCAGCGACCGGGACAAACTGGAAGAGATGTTCCGCCTTTCCACCCAGCGCCGCGCCGCGTTCGACAAAAAGGCTCCGTAACTCTCTCCGTCACCGCTTCGCGGTGCCAGCCGTTCCCCTTTCGGCACTTGCGTGCCACCTCCCCCGGCCGGGGGAGTCTTTCCTGTCAGGAAAAACGCCCTCCGGCCGGAGGGAGATGGCGCTGCAAGCGACAGAGGGAGGATGGCCCTTGGCAGGCCGGGAAAGTTTGCTCAAAACGCATGGGTTTATTCTGTTGTAAAAGAGTGGGCCCTGCTGTGTTCTGTTAGGAGGATCTATGCCTAAGCAGGAAGGACAGAAATCTAAGCTTTTGGCGCTGCTGCGCATCTTTGAGCAGCAGACCGACGAAAACCATCTGCTCAACGTCCCGCAGCTGGTGGAGATGCTGGCCCGGCAGGGCATTTTGTGTGAGCGCAAGAGCGTTTACAGCGACATCGAAGCCCTCAACGCGCTGGGCTACGATATCCAGCTCAAGCGGGGGCGGCACGGCGGCTACTGGATGGCCAGCCGCACCTTTGATCTGGCCGAGCTCAAGCTGCTGGTGGACGCCGTGCAGTCCAGCCGGGTCATCTCCAAATCCACCAGCGACAAGCTCATCAAAAAGCTGGAGGGCCTCACCTCCCATTACGAGGGCAGCCAGCTCCAGCGCCAGGTCTATGTCGATGGCCGCCCCAAGAGCGCCAACAAGGAGCTGCCTTACAGCGTGGATGCCCTGTTCTCGGCCATCAACAAGGGCCGGATGGTACAGTTCCGCTACAAAAAAGTAGGCCGCCCCGAGACGCGCACCATCAGTCCCTGGCAGATGGTCTGGGAAAACGGCTGCTACTACCTCATTGCTTATCAGGATGAGAAATCCCCTGCCGGCATCCGCCACTACCGGGTGGACAAAATGGCAGGCGTTCTGGTGCTGGACGCTCCCCGCCGGGGCAAGGCGCAGTTTGCCGGGTTTGACCTGCCCAGCTACCTCAAAAAGCATTTCAACATGTACGGCGGGCCGGAGCACTCCGTCACCCTGCGCTGCACCGCCGATCTTGAACCCGCCATGCGGGAACGCTTTGGCACCTCGCCCATCCTCATCCCGGAGGGAGAGACGCATTTCCACTTCACCGTGCCCATCTGCGTCAGCGACCAGTTTTACGGCTGGGTCTGCGGCTTTGGCGGCAAGGTGGAGATCACCGCCCCCGCTTCCGTCCGCAGCGGCCTGCAGGAGATGACGAGCCGCATCGCACAGGCACACCAACCTGTTTAACAAAAAGGGACAGCCAATGGCTGTCCCTTTTGTGTTTATTCGTTTTCAATATAGCTGCTGTAAAATTCAACCGGGAATTTGCAGCAGTCAACTTTGTATCGCCTATTCTTTTGTAAAAAGTCATAACTGCAACTTACAGCAATGACTCAAGAAGTGCGATAACTACACAATAGTCATCTGTATTGGAAGATTTTAGTTCATAAATGGCAGAAGAAATAGTCATATCTTCAAACAGCGCTTTAAACGAGTTTGTTAAACCAAGATAGTAGAGAAACCCATAGACTGCCATCCACGACTTTCAATGCTATTGAGATGCAAAACATCTTCGTCAAGCCGCCGATGAGATTTTCCATCAAAAAGATACTGCTTAACGATGGCGGCTCGTTGTGTGTCAGTATAAGTGTTATACTCCCTTGCGCGTGAAGTCTTTTTTAATTTTGGAATATCCATAAAGAGACTCTCCTTTATGCACCCGCTTTTTCCGATTCACTGCTCCACAAAATCTGAATTTTTCGCTTGTTGGAGGCACAATCACGCAGATACAGATTGATAAGCGTCTGGTAGGGAATACCTACCTGTTCGGACTGCGCTTTGAAGTAGTCGATGGTGTTGTTATCAATGTTGATGGTGATTTGCCTTTTCAAAATCTTGGCGTAAGGGTTCTTCCGGGCATCAGAAAAATCATATTCTGCACGCATAATCATAAACCTCACTTTCGATAGA
>ENA-UESP01000103-UESP01000103.1-human-gut-metagenome-genome-assembly--contig:-NODE-103-length-67505-cov-12.366910_pt1 | contig 67505 bp, 57 predicted proteins | sample MGYA00243003_ERZ508004 | MGnify/ENA primary metagenome ERZ508004 (study PRJEB26167, sample SAMN06115443) | human gut metagenome | host: Homo sapiens | place: China:Henan | collected 2015-07-29...
TGCGGTATTAGCAGTCATTTCTAACTGTTATCCCCCTGTATGAGGCAGGTTACCCACGCGTTACTCACCCGTCCGCCGCTCAGTCACCAGCAAAATCACCCGAAGGATCAATCGCAAGTGCTTCGCTCGACTTGCATGTGTTAGGCACGCCGCCAGCGTTCATCCTGAGCCAGGATCAAACTCTCATGTTAAAAGTTTGTATCCGGGTTTCGAACTTAGCTTGGCTAATGTTTAAACCGTTCTACTGTTGTTTTGGTTTGTTTTGTTTCTGAATACTCATATTCAAAGATGTCCAACCAGGACTCTTTTTATTAGAATTTTCAGGGTTTTACATACTGTTCAATCTTTGATTTTCAAGGTTCTTTGTTGTTGTCTGTCTCAGCAGCAACTCATTTAGTATATCAGATGTTGTTCTGTTTGTCAACAACTTTTTTTATTTATTTTTTTGAACTTTTTGAAGGTTCGTGCCCCGTTCACACGGGGCGAGTATTATAATAGCAAATGTGGAGTTAAATGTCAATAACTTTTCCAAACTTTTTCATTTTTTTACAGATGTGTTTCCATTCAGAAAACGCCTGCCCCTGTACAGTAACACAGACGCTTCTTTTACTATGTCAAAATTCCATGAAGAATTCCCAGTGCAATCCTGCTGATCGGATTTATATGATAAAGAATGGAGAGCCAGGTACTGGTCTCAATCTGCATCAAAAGAAAGCTTCCCCAGGCAGTTGTGGCAAAAGCAGTCAGCAACAGCGCTGCAATCCAGAAAAAAAGCAGGCCCTGCACGCCGCCTAAAATAGCTCCTGCAATCTTATTCATGCCAGAAAGGATGGGAAGTCTGGTTACAATGTCTAACCAGCTTACCAATACCTTGAGCAGCAAATATACCACAATCAGCATCATGACATAAGCCACCACATTTAAAATTGTATTGGCAATGTAGCTTCCAATATATTCTTGAAACCTTGTGACCCCGAGCGCTTCATAAATCCGGCTATTATTATTTTCAATCAGAAGATCCTTCAGGGTATCCGGGAGCTGCATTTCTTCAATGATCTGCCGCTGCTGCGCAGGCATCTGGACATCTTCTGGTATCAGCGTATTTTTGACCCCTTCTTCAATCATAGATACAACAGGCGTGTTATCCTTAATAAAGGTACACACCTTGGGCATTCCCAGATTTACGATTGCAAAAGTAGCCACCAGAGCAAACATGGATACTGCCTGACGGATAAATCCCCGATAATGGCCATATAGTACCATCCCAAGTAAATACACGCCAACCGCAATCTCTACCCAGTTTCTCACTTATTCTCCCCGGAAAGCACCAGTTTCTCGATAGCCTGAGCCACACCAGATTCATCGTTGGTGGCTGTTATAAAGTCGGCAATCCCTTTTAAGTCAGGATCTCCATTTTCCATCACAACGCCAATCCCTGCATCCCGGATCATAGAAGCATCATTATTACCATCGCCAAAAGCCATGGTCTCCTCCCGTCTGATTCCAAGCATGGAAGCAAGGCGCAGAAGTCCTTCCCCTTTAGACGCCCCTGGTCCATTGATCTCCAGATTATTATATAAAGAAGTACTTACCAGAATATCATCCCTCTGCTTCAACAACTCCCAAATCTCCTGACGTTCCTCAAGATCGTCAAAAAAGTAATTGACCTTATCAATCATGCCATTCCATTTTTTTACATACTCCACAATGCTCGGAACCATGATCCTGGTTTTTTTCACCAGCATCTGTATCTCTGGTGTAATGCGATAGTCTTCCAGATGATTATAAAATTTGTCCTCCGAAATTCCCTGTCCTCCTATATAGGCGTCATACAGGATATGGCGGTCTTTCACCAGATCGATCAATTCCAGCGCAGTTTCTTTCTTTAACAGATGCTCATCCAGAACCTTGCTTTCCTCCATATCTTCGATCATACCGCCATTCACTGTAATCGCATAACGGACACCCGGAATTCCTCTGACAAAGTCTGGAATACCCTTGGAAGTCCGGCCTGTGCAGGGAACAATCCAGATTCCCTGCGCAATACAGGTTTCAAGAGCCTTTCTGTTTCTCTCCGTCAGTTCTTTTTTACTATTTAACAGCGTTCCGTCTAAATCTAACGCAATTAATCGGATGCTCATATCTTTCCTTTCAAAAATAAGATCTTTTTAAATAAAATGCTCTTCTTTCAGAATCAGCAGACCATCTTTATCATATTTTGAAGAAAACAGACCTTTAATCCGTTTGCCGAGAGATGGTTTCTCTGCCTTATCTGCCGCCTCTTCGATCAGCGCTTCCGCATTCGCCTTTGTCAGCGGAATTCCATCCTCTTCCATAATTTCGATCCGCTCATACAGAGCCAGCATGCTCTTATCCTTCAGGCTGCAATCGATCGATCTGGCATAATCACAAGCATAGTTGGCAAATGCATCCAGATCCATCTCTGTGTCATCCTCTGGTTCTGCATAAGTCTCCTCTGGCTGTTCTTCTTCTGATTCTGGAGCATCCTCTTCTTCCTGATCCATTTTCTCTTCAATCTCACCAGCAGCTTCCGGCTCCTGATCCATGATTTCCTCGTTTTCGGAATATTCCTCTTCTGAAGCCAGCTTCTGGACTTCCTCTGAATTTTTATCCGTGATCTCTTCCCGTGGTCCCTCTGTCTCCGGTCCTTCTGCCTGTCTGGAAAGCTCTTCTTCTCTGGCGATCTGGGTCTCCAGTTCAATCTGTTTCTGAACCGCACGTTCAATGCTCGTCTGAGTATCATCTTTTTCACTTCCAATGCACTCAAACTGAGCGGCCAGCCCCGGATTCTGCTTATGCAGCTGCTCCATCTGATATGGATTATCAATCAGGACAATGATCATGCCGGTCTCGTCACGGCTGATCAGCTTCTGCAGTGCCTCTAACTCGTTTTCCTGCAGGTCGCCTGCTTCTTCAACAATCAGATCTTTTCCAGCCAATTTGTCAGCAATGGTCATCAGACCACGCTGGTTCAATTTCCCAGCGCTGATTTTTACGACCTGGTTATTACAGCCAAGTTCATTATGGATCTTTTTCAACGCGTCAATCGCAATCTGAAGACCCTTTTCTGGTGTTTTGGCTTCAATCATCAAGTGGTTCGCCATCATTGGCTGCATGCCTGGTTCCTCTTCTACGCCGTCATCTTCGGTACCCGGAGTATTCTGAACCCCCATAGCTTCTGCTGCCATTTTCGTCACAGGCTTAATGTTATGTAAATCTTTCTGCGGTCTTACTGGCTCCTCCACAAGTTCTTCTGTTTCCTGGTCTCCCTTTTCTGTCCGGTCTTCCTCTGCGATTTCCGTATCCTCTGTTACAACCACCTCTGGTTCCTGATAATCATCATATTCTGGCTGGATCTCCTCCGGCTGCTGCTCATCATACGGCGGCTGGGCCGCATATGGCTCTTCCTGGGTTTCTGCGTACTGCGGCTGCGTCTCATACTGGGCTGCATCAACATACTGGCTCTGATCTGCTTCCGTATACTGACTCTGGTCCACATACTGATTTTCACCAACATACGATCCCTGATCCACATACTGCTGCTCCTGCTGCCCATATTCCGGCTGGTCCTGACCCTGATCCTGGAACTGATCATCAGGCTGGAACTGGTTATCATACTGGCCTTCATACTCTTCTTCAACAGCCTTTAATTTCGCCTCATATTTATCACGATTCTCTACAAGATCCACCTGGTAATCACTAAGCGGTGCAAACTGGGTCTTTAATTCCATAGCCATGTCCACGTACTTGCCAATGCCAAACATCAGCATGATCCGGTCGCACATCTGGATACACTCCGGAACCATATTGGCTCTTGCATACAGTGACGCCAGCTCATACATCCACTTTTCATCCAATTCAGTGCTGACATAGCACTCCAGTGAATGGATCAGCTGCGCATCGCTCGCTTTTTTCTCTTTTAAGATCATATAACGGAGCAGATGCTGTCTGGAATCATCCGGAGCCATATCACAAAACTCCCGGTAATAATCCTCTGCTTCCTTGACGCTGCCCTCTTTTAAGGCCAGTTCCGTCAGTTTATATAACAGACGTTTGCCGATCGGCGCACGTTCAAAGGCCAGAAGCAATACTTCTTTTGCCTCAGAATACTCACCATTTTTCTCATATACCTGGGAGATCATGGCCAGAAGATTGGCATTACGCACTCTTCTCCAATCGATGGTATCTGCGATCTTCATAGCAGTCTCGAAGTCGCCTTTATTGACCAGTTTTTTAATCTGTTCAACTTTTATGTTAAACTCATACTTATCCATTGCTTTTTCTCCTAACTCTCTTCATCGGCGGTTACAGCGTGGTACGCCCTTCCAAAGCCCGAAGCAGGGTCACTTCATCAATATACTCCAAGTCTCCGCCCACAGGGACGCCGCTGGCGATTCTGCTGACTTTTATTCCAGTAGGCTTGATCAGCTTGCTGATGTACATGGCTGTTGTCTCTCCCTCAAGACTTGAGTTGGTCGCGATGATCACTTCTTTCACATCTCCCTGAAGGCGCTGCATCAGCTCCTTCAGCCTGATCTCTCCCGGGCCAATTCCCAGCATAGGGGAAATGGCGCCATGCAGCACATGATAGACGCCATTGTATTTCCCGGTTTTTTCATAGGCCGCAAGGTCTCTGGTATTTTCCACCACCATAATGGTCTGGTGGTCGCGCTTGTCGCTGCTGCAGATGGGGCATAATTCCTGATCCGTCAATGTAAAGCACTCTTTGCAGTAGCGGACATTCTTCTTTGCATCCATCATGGCACTGGACAGACGCTCCACCTGCTCCTGTGGCATGTTAATGATGTGAAACGCAAGTCTTTGGGCTGATTTTGCACCGATTCCCGGAAGTTTGGACAGTTCTTCAATTAACTTTGTGATCTGACTGCTGTAGTAATCCATCTTAGAATGGGAATCCTCCTCCTAAGCCGCCCATGCCGCCAGTGAGTTTTGACATGGCATTGTTGTTTGCTTCCTCCAGCTGGCGGAAAGCTTCGTTAGTCGCTGCCATGATCAGGTCCTCTAACATCTCTACATCGTCTGGATCAACTGCTTCTGGGGAAATCTTCACTGCAGTCACTTCTTTTTTACCAGATACGGTCACGCTGACTGCGCCGCCGCCCGCTGCTGCTGTATACTCTTTGGCCTCCAGTTCTTTGGTTGTCTCCTCCATCTGTCTCTGCATGCGCTGTGCCTGCTTCATCAGATTGTTCATATTGCCAGGCATTCCTCCTGGGAATCCACCACGTTTTGCCATTCCTTTTTCCTCCTGAAATTACTCTTCTTCGATTGCAATATCCATATGGATCCGTTCCCGCAGCTCCTCATCGCTGACGTATACCGTATCCATCCGTTCCCCGGTTCCCATGAGCCGGGCTTTGAAATAAATATCTTTACCGTAAGTATTCTTGACGTACTGTTCCAGTTCGCCCATGATCGTCGGTCTTCTTCCGATCTCAAAATTATCCACACTGGCAAAGACCACGCATAAGCAGCCTTCGCCGCTGGGTTCTACCACCGTATCACGGAAGCTGGAGCGAATCACACCGCCAAGGGTGCGGACGATCTTGCCCCACTCATTGCGGATCAGTTCCAGGTCTTCGTACTGGGCCTTTGGAAGTGCCACCTGTTCTCTGGGAACTTCCGGCTCCGTAGGACCCACTGCCTGGCTTACTGCCATCTGGGTGACAGGAGATGTCATCCCGGCTAACATGGATGGGTTTACCGGGACGCCTTCCTCCAACTGATCTTCGATTTTATTTAACCGCTCAATGATGGAATCGTAGCTGTGTTCCATCTGCGGTTTTGTCAATTTGATAAATGCCAGTTCCACCAGCACACGCTTCTGGCTGGCATATCGGATCTGGTTAGACAACTCGGAAAATACGCGGATATAGCGCATCAGAGTCTCCCCATCTGCCATTTTCGCGTCTTCTTCTAATAATTTGCGGTTATCCGTGGACATATCCAGAATATCTTCTGCGTCATCCGTTGCCTGGATTAACAGAAGATTTCGCAGATACCAGATAAAATCTGTCACAAACTGTCCCAGCTCCCGACCCTGCAGCACCAGCTCCTCCAGTTCATAAATGCACTGGGTAGTCTGCTCCTGTCTGACCGCCCGGAACATCTTACTGAAAATGGTGGTGTCCACTGCGCCTAAGATATCCAGCACATGGTCATACGTAAGCCTCTCTCCAAAATGGAATGCCACGCACTGGTCCAGCAGGCTCAAGGCATCTCGCATGGAACCATCTGCCGCCTTAGCAATATAAGTCAGAGCCTTGTCCTCCACATCGATTCCCTCTGCTTCAGAAAGCTCCTTTAACCGGGCCGTCAGCGTCTGGATGGTGATCCGCTTGAAATCGTATCTCTGACATCTGGAAAGCACCGTGATCGGTATCTTATGGATCTCTGTGGTCGCCAGAATGAAAATCACGTAAGACGGCGGCTCCTCTAAGGTCTTTAACAGGGCGTTAAATGCTCCTGTCGAGAGCATATGCACCTCATCGATGATATAGACGCGGTACCGGCCTTCTGTAGGCGGGTACTGCACCTGTTCCCGGATATCACGGATATTTTCCACACCGTTGTTGGACGCAGCATCGATCTCCACTACATTCAGGGACGCACCGGAAGCGATATTTTTACAGGTCTGGCACTCCCCACAGGGACTTCCGTCCACCGGGTGTTCACAGTTGACCGCTCTGGCAAATATCTTCGCGATACTGGTTTTTCCTGTTCCTCTGGTTCCGCAAAACAGATACGCATGACCGATACGGCCGGATGTGATCTGATTTTTTAATGTCTGGACAATATGATCCTGTCCTTTTACATCCTCAAATGTGGTTGGACGCCATTTGCGGTACAATGCCATATATGACATGGGATAACTCCTATCTATGACCCTTATTCATCACCAAAGCTGATGCCCAGCATCTTAGCTTCTTTGATCGTGGAACATTCTGGATCTACTGTTTTTAATTTTCCTGCAACTTCTTCTAACGGAACCTTGCTGATCTCGTTATTCTCAACACAGACCATATAGCCATATTCCTTATTCAGGATCAGGCCCGCTGCCTCTGCACCCAGTCTGGTCGATAATACACGGTCATAAGCACATGGCTCGCCGCCTCTCTGGGTATGTCCAGGAACCGTCACACGGACTTCCTGGCCAGTCAGCTCTTCGATCTTGGCACCCAGCTCATATGCAACAGACGGGTATACCAGACCATTCTTTTTCTTTTCTTTTAATTCTTTCTTGGTAAGACTTGCGTCTTCCTTGGAAATTGCACCTTCCGCTACAGCAAGAATCGAGAAACGCTTGCCCTGACGGTTTCTTTCTTTCAGCGCATTGACCACAACATTAATATCATATGGAATCTCTGGAATCAGGATGATATCTGCGCCTCCTGCAATTCCTGCATGAAGAGTCAGCCAGCCCACCTTATGCCCCATCACCTCTACGATAAATACACGGCCATGGGATGCTGCTGTGGTATGGATACAGTCGATGGCATCCGTTGCTACGTTCACTGCACTCTGGAATCCGAAAGTCATATCCGTTCCCCACAGATCATTATCAATGGTCTTTGGCAGGGATACGATATTTAAGCCCTCTTCTCTTAACAGATTCGCTGTTTTCTGGCTTCCGTTACCACCAAGCACCACCAGGCATTCCAGTTTCAGTTTCCGGTAGGTATGTTTCATGGCCTCCACTTTGTCCAGACCGTTTTCATCCGGCACCCGCATCAGTTTAAACGGCTGTCTGGATGTTCCAAGGATTGTTCCTCCTTCTGTTAAAATGCCTGAAAAATCTGAAGGCTTCATGATCCGGTAATCCGCATAGATCAACCCTTTATATCCATCTTCAAAACCAATGATCTCAACTTCGTCACCATAGCTTTTATACAGAGATTTCGCTACGCCGCGCATGGTCGCATTTAAACTCTGGCAGTCACCACCGCTGGTCAACATTCCTATTCTAATCATGTATTTGGTTCCTTTCTTTGTGTAAGGTCATACAATCCCCATTTTGTAATTATAATACAAAGGGTTTCACAGGGCAAGGGGGGAATTCATTGGGAAATTCATAAGAAAATGTAAGAAAATACGTGGTTTTCCGGAAATCAACTGCTGAAACGAAAGCCTGTTTGGGGGGTGTATAGGTCGAAGTTTCCTATGACACAAAAAACAACCGTCTCAAACTTTGAAAGTCTAAGCGGTTGTCAAAATTCAAATCGATTCTATTTATTAATTAAATCCGCGCATCTCACCTTGTGCAGGTGTCACAGACGTTACCTGGGCAGTTAACTCGGTCCAGGCTGCCTCACGGCACACAGAAGGATCTACTTAGTGCTGCTGCATTCCTGCCCTGACACGGTTCATAGAGTTCTGTTGCGTAAGACCCAGACGTCATCGCCACTTACCAAGGGCAGCTCCACAACACGTAGCCCGCAATGAGATATCACCCCTGCTAGAGCGGATTGCAGGTACAGGGCACCGCTATCTCCCCGGCTGCGCGGAAACTTTATGACTGATTAGTTCTTTACGAAAGGCCGCACCGACTGTCTGGCGGAACTTTCATCGCATATAGCCTGTTAAGTATACCTTGCGGGCCTTTATTTGTCAAGGGATTTCCGTTTCCGCAGGGCTTTGAAGAATTCTTTTAACATGGTAGAACACTCTTCTTCCAGAATTCCTTTTTCCAACTCCACCTGATGGTTGAAGCCGGGTTCCTGCAACAGATTCATGACGGATCCGGCGCAGCCGGCTTTTGGATTCATGCTGCCGACCACCACTCTGGGAATCCGGGCCTGGACGATGGCTCCGGCGCACATGGGACATGGCTCCAGAGTGATATACATGGTACAGCCTTCTAAGCGCCAGTCGCCCATCTTTTTGCAGGCTTTTTTCATGGCCAGAATCTCCGCATGCGCCAAAACCGTATGATCGACCATCCGGCGATTGTAGCCCCGGCCGATGATCTTGTCTTCATAAACGATGATGCAGCCAATGGGGACCTCGCCGATGGCGGCAGCTTTTTTTGCCTGACGGATGGCTTCTTTCATGTATTTTTCATCTGTTGTCATAGTTTTACTCCATTTTCTTCTGAAACTGTAATGATTCAATCCCTTCATCGTTACGAGCAAAAATCCATTCCATCACCTGGCACCGGAGTTTCCGTATCAATCCGATGCAGCTTTGCAGTTTTCGCTCTGGGAAGCTCAAATGATTTCTTTCTATTATCCTATATGTATTTCGTTCAGTCAAGACGGATATCGGTATACCAGTAACCGAAGCGGCCGTCTCCGGCTGGCTGCATCTTGGAGAGAACGAAATTCGGGAATCCGAACATGGAGGCCATGTATTTTTCATTGTTGTAATAGTGGCCTGGAACACCGATGAGGAATCTTGGCTTTCCCTTAGGAGTATTCAGGCGGGCCAGAACCAGATAACGGTGATTGTAGTAGCCGTGAAGCAAAAAGCTATTATTCCCGTACACCCATGTTTCCCGCGGAAGGAGGCCGATATCCTGAGGCTTGATGGTCAGGATCTCGCAGCCACCGCTATAATCAAACGCCTGGATCTTCGGATATGTGTGGCTGAAGAAATTCCAGAGTTTCTGGGCTTCCATATGTTCTTCTGGAAGCGGAAATGTGAGATCCGGGGCGGCGCTGGCGGCAGCCCGGGCGGCTGGAGCGGATTCCCGGGCGGCTTGGGTTGGTTCCTGGACAACTTGGGCTGATCCCTGGACGGTTTGGGCTGATCCCTGGACAACTTGGGCTGATTCCTGGACAGTTTGGGCTGACGAAGGCGTTTCCGGAGACTCCTGGGGCTGAGGCGCCGGAGCTGGGTCTGACGCCTCTGATACAGTCATCTGTGGGGTTGCAGGCTGTGGTTCTGTGGCTGGTTCAATCACTGGAACCGGTTCTGGCGGATTTGGAAGAATTTCTGGCATTGGCGGAAGCTGTGGTTCTGGTGGTACATCCGGGATTTCTGGCTCCTCCCACGGCACCTTCTGTTCTTCGGCTTCTAATTCTGCCTCAATGGTCTCTGCTACCGACCTCTGGCAAACCGGATTTCCTGTGGCTGGCTGTTCTGGAATCTGATCTGTTGGAATCTGCTCCATTTCTTTCTGCTCCATTTTTTCGGAAGCGGCATCTGACAGATCCACCTCAGCAGCATGGGCAACCGCATCTTCCCAGATCGTAGTATAACTCTGCCAGGAATCCCCGATGCTGTGGATCGTCAATCCATAACAGTCAGACATACCATGGTCCATCTGGACCATACAGTGGAACTCTCCTGCACCGCCGCGGATAAAAATCTTGCCTAAAAGCCTTTCTCCTTCTGTGGACATCAGATAAACGCCGATATCCTGGCTTCCCACGTACACATTGCGCACGCTGACCTGGATACGGCACTGGTCTTTCCGGTTTTCTATCTTAGCAAAGCCCACATTTTTCCCTTTTATCCCACCTTCATAAGCGTATATGTAAGAAATCAATCTCCGATAATTTGCCATATAGTCTCTCCTTCTTTCTTTGGATTTTGCCGATGCTTCGCATTCCCAATCAGCAAAATCTGCTGCCACCACTGTATCATACGGCATTTTCAGTTCAGAAAACACCTATCCGTGTACAGTAACATGGTAACAACAACTACTTTTATTTTATGTATTTATCTATTGAAAGTATGCAAAAAAAATGTTATCCTTTCATTGAGAAGATTTTGAAATTTTTTTCTTTTTTGGAGGTGCTGGCATGAAACTGTATCGTGCAAAGGATTATAAAGATATGAGCCGTAAAGCGGCTAACATCATTTCCGCCCAGGTTATTATGAAACCAAACTGTGTCCTGGGTCTGGCTACTGGTTCTACTCCTATCGGAACTTATGAGCAGTTAGTGGAATGGTACAAAAAAGGGGATTTAGACTTTGCGGAGGTAAAAACTGCAAACTTAGACGAGTACAAGGGACTTCCGAGAGATAATGACCAGAGTTATTATTACTTCATGAACTCCCATTTATTCAGCCATGTAAATATTGATCCGGCGAATACCCACATTCCAGATGGCATGGAGCCGGATGCCGAGAAGGAATGCAGCCATTATGAAGAGGTTCTGGCCGGTCTTGGCGGCGTGGACCTGCAGCTTCTGGGACTGGGTCACAACGGACATATCGGATTCAATGAGCCAGATGAGGAATTTGACAAGCTGACTCACTGCGTAAGCCTGACCGAGAGTACCATCGAGGCCAACAAACGTTTCTTCGAGAAGGAAGAGGACGTTCCGCGCCAGGCATACACCATGGGCATCAAAACCATTATGCGGGCGAAAAAGATCCTGCTGATCGTCAGTGGCGCAGATAAAGCAGACATCTTATACCAGTCCTTATGCGGACCGATCACTCCTCATGTTCCAGCTTCTATTCTGCAGTTACATAATGATGTAACCGTTGTTGCAGATGAAGCGGCATTGGCAAAATTTGCAAAATAAGCGGAGCGGAACCGTTACCAATAAATGGATAAAAAATTCCTGTACTCTGACCAGTGATCTGATCGGGTACAGGAATTTTTTTATCCATTTATAAGTTTGAAAAATAGTCAGAAAGCGCCGCAAACTGCTCCAGGGTCAGCGCCTCGCCTCGCACCGCTGCCGGAAGTCCCAGGCTTTCAATGGCTGCTGCGATCTGCTCTTTGGTAAATGAAATGTCCGGAGAGTTATTGAGACCATTCTGCAGGGTCTTTCTTCTTTGGTTGAAGGACGCCCGGATCAGGGCAAACATCAGCTTCGGATCTTTGGCAGTGACCGGAGGTGTCTGGTGTCTGGTAAGACGGATCACGGCAGAGCCTACATTTGGACGGGGCATAAAGCAGTTCGGTGGAACATTCGCCACGATGTACGGCTCCGCGTAATACTGGACTGCCAGAGACAGTGCGCCGTAGTCCTTGGTTCCCGGACCTACCTGCATCCGGTCGGCTACCTCCTTCTGAACCATAACAGTGATATTGTCAATGGGGACATTGCTCTCAAACAGGCCCATGATGATCGGGGTGGTAATGTAATAAGGCAGGTTCGCTACCACCTTGATCGGTCTTCCTCCATTATACTCCTGTGCCAGTGCCTGGATATCTACTTTTAAAATGTCCTTGTTGATGACCGTGACATTTTCGTAAGCGGATAAGGTGTCCTTCAGGATCGGGATCAGGTTCTGGTCGATCTCCACGGCGATCACATGGCGGGCAGATTCTGCCAGGTACTGTGTCATGGTGCCGATGCCGGGGCCGATCTCCAGCACACAGTCATCTTTGGTCACGCCTGCTGCTGCAATGATCTTCTCCAGCACATGGGTATCGATCAGGAAGTTCTGTCCGAATTTCTTCTGGAATACGAACTGGTATTTCTGAAGGATCTCTATGGTATTTTTCGGATTTCCCAGTGTTGCCATCTAATTTTTCCTTTCTGTGAGTAACTGTTTTACCTTTTTATTCTGTCATCCGGTAAAGCGCCTTTGCGTTTTCCCAGGTTTTTTCCATAACCTCTTTGGCAGTAATGCCTTTCAGTTCCGCGATCATGTCCACCACATAGGGCAGATTCAGGGAAGAATTGCGCTTTCCGCGGTTGGGAACCGGAGATAAATATGGGCAGTCGGTTTCCAGCACGATCCGGTCAATAGGGGTTTCTTTTACTACTTCTTTTAATTTCTTCGCATTTGTAAAGGTCACGACACCGCCGATTCCCAGATAGTACCCCATCTTCAGATACTCTCTCGCCATCTCCGGGCCATAGGAAAAGCAGTGGATCACGCCGCCTAAGTCACGGCCATGCTCTTTCATGATCTCCAGGGTGTCTGCCGCTGCGTCACGGCTGTGGATGATCACCGGAAGCTTCACCTTTCTTGCCAGATCAAGCTGGCGGACAAACCAGTATTTCTGGACATCCCTGGCAGGTTCTTCCCAATGGTAGTCTAAGCCAATCTCACCGATCGCCACCACTTTTTTCTCGTGGCTTTTCTCTTCCAGCCAGTTCATCCACTCTTCGTTCAGTTCCTCAGTTTCGCTCGGATGAACGCCGATAGCGCCGTATAGAAAATCGTGTTTCTCAATCAACTCTAAGGTGGTGTGACTGCTGTGGATACTGGCTCCTACATTTACCACCCGTTCAATTCCAGCGGCTTTTAACTGCGCCAAAAGCGTCTCTCTGTCCTCATCAAATGCATCATCATCATAATGAGCGTGTGTATCAAAAATCATAATATTCTCCAAAATCAAAATAATTCAGATAATCAAAATAATCCGGATATTTGAATGAAATCAAGCACTTTTCATAATCTAAAACAACTTAAAAATAAATCTTCCAGCCATCCACAGTGCCAGCAAATGCGCCGGGTAAAAGGCATAAAAGAAATATCGATTGCCGCACCGTCCCCTGGTTCCATTATATAGCCGAATCGGGATAAATGCCAGAATTCCGGGCAATTCCCAGATCAGGGAAATGGCGCCAAGTACCGTCTGGGTCTTTTTATCATACCGTGTCATGTAGAGTAAGATAATAAAAAATACGCCAAAGGCACCATAATCGCAGCTGATGAGCTGGGCTGTGCCAACACACAGAATCAAGGCAAGCGCCTGCTTCCACAAAGCGGCACCCGCAAACATTCCACTGCTCTGATAAGCAGCTTTCTTCCCGTACATTGCCGAGTCTTGCACCATCTGGCTCCTTTTCAGCCCATCATACTCGCCCCACCGGATTCCCGCCAGCGCCAGCAGTCCCAGAAACAGCGTAAAAAACACATTCTGGTATCCCCAGTAAAACGGCGTGTGGAACACTGCCAGATCAAAAGGGATCTCCGACACCACTGCAAACGTAAGCATCCGCGCCAGATACTTCTTCACATCCCTGGTGTGCAGAAAGCCCTCTACCAGCAAAAACGCATAAATGGGAAAGGCAATTCTCCCAATCCCACGCATCAACACATAAATCTGAGCCCAGATGGGATCTGTAAGAGCGGCATTATGGTTTATAAGGACCTCTGCTGTATGGTCGATCAGCATGCTAATGACTGCGATCCATTTTAGTGTGGTTCCGCTCAAAGGCATCCCTCCTAAAATTCCAAAACAGAGGCGATGGATCACCGCCCCTGTTTTTTACTCCCGGAATTGCACCGGGAACGTATTGAGTAACCCCCCTCACCCGCCGCTTAGTGCTCCGCGCACTTGAAGCGGGGGAATGCTTATCTGCGTTCAATTAGCATATCTCTGCTCCTGAAGGCATCGGTTTCTCTGGTGTCATCAGGGACAGGTTACCATCAGCGTCTTCTGCGCATAACAGCATACCCTCAGACAGGATGCCAGCCAGTTTAGCAGGTTTTAAGTTCACAACAACCATAACCTTCTTGCCTACCATCTCCTCTGGAGTATAGTGGGCCTTGATACCGCTGACGATTTGTTTTACCTGGCTTCCGATCTTCACCTGGGAGCACAGCAGCTTCTTGGATTTCTTTACTGCCTCACAGGCAATGATCTCGCCTACCTGGAACTGCAGCTTTGCAAAATCATCGTAGGTGATCTCCGGCTTTGCTTCGATATCAATGCCTTCCTCTTCTGGCTCCTCTTTCTTTTCTTCTGCCGGAGCCTCTGCGGCACGCATTGCCTCAACCTTTTCCATAACCTCATTGATATCCATACGCGCAAAAAGGATCTCCGGCTTATCGGTTACCTTGCCGCCATCTGGATACAGACCGAACTGATCCATTGCGGACAGCTCTCTCTTCTCAGTCTGAAGCTGAGATAAGATCTTGTCGGAGGTCTCCGGCATAAATGCTTCTAACAGGGAAGCGCCGATGGTGATCGCTTCAACCAGGTTGTAAAGAACGGTCGCAAGACGGTCTTTCTTTGCCTCATCCTTTGCCAGCGCCCATGGCATGGTCTCATCGATATATTTGTTGCATCTGCGGAAAATGTTGAAGATCTCAGTGATGGCATCAGCCACACGAAGCTGATCCATCTTATCATTGATCTTCTTCACCTCGTCTAAAACAACTGCCTTTAAGTCAGCGTCCACATCCTCCGTTACACCGGCATTTCTCACAATGCCGTCAAAATACTTATTGGACATAGAAATGGTACGATTTACCAGGTTTCCTAAAATATTAGCCAGATCGGAATTCAACCGCTCTACCATCAGCTCCCAGGAGATCACGCCATCGTTATCAAATGGCATCTCATGGAGAACAAAATAGCGGACCGCATCAACGCCGAAGAAATCAACTAAGGTATCGGCATAGAGCACATTGCCCTTGGATTTGCTCATCTTGCCATCACCCTGTAATAACCATGGATGGCCAAATACCTGCTTTGGCAGCGGCAGATCCAGAGCCATCAGGAAGATCGGCCAGTAAATGGTATGGAAACGGATGATATCCTTACCGATCAGATGCAGATCTGCCGGCCAGTATTTCTTGAACATCTCACTGCTGTTGCCATCACAGTCATAGCCAAGTCCAGTAATATAGTTCGTCAGCGCATCCAGCCATACATAGGTGACATGCTTCGGATCGAAGGAGACCGGAATTCCCCAGTTAAAGGAGGTTCTGGACACACACAGATCCTGAAGTCCTGGAAGCAGGAAGTTATTCATCATCTCGTTCTTTCTGGAAACCGGCTGAATGAACTCTGGATGATCGTTGATGTACTGGATCAGGCGATCAGCGTATTTGCTCATTTTGAAGAAATATGCTTCTTCCTTGGCTGGCTGAACCTCACGGCCACAGTCCGGGCATTTGCCGTCCACTAACTGGGACTCGGTGAAGAAGGACTCACAAGGAGTACAGTACATACCCTCGTAATAGCCTTTGTAAATGTCTCCCTGATCGTATAATCTCTTAAAGATCTTCTGTACCTGAGCCTCATGGTCAGCGTCGGTAGTACGGATAAATTTATCATAGGAAGTATTCATTAAATCCCAGATAACTTTTACCTGACCTGCAACATTATCTACATACTCCTTTGGAGTAACGCCTGCTGCCTCTGCCTTTAACTCGATCTTCTGACCGTGCTCATCGGTTCCGGTCTGGAAACGAACATCGTAGCCCTGAGCTCTCTTAAAACGGGCAATGCTGTCTGCCAGCACAATCTCGTAGGTGTTTCCAATATGCGGCTTGCCGGATGTATAGGCAATGGCCGTTGTAATATAATATGGTTTCTTACATTCTTTACACATTTCTTTCATTCCTCCTGTCAGGAAAATGCGCAACTGTCTGATTCTTTCCCAGTTACGGATATACCTGCTTTTAGTGTACCGTTTTCCAACTCTTTCGTCAACATTTTGTTACGATTCTGGCTGGAATTCTGGCCCGAAAAGCATGAGTTGCATTGATCGAAAATATAAATTATACTGTCTATAATATAAAATCAACGCAGAAATGGAGGTTCTGACCCGATATGACTCATAAAAAACGCCGCATTCCGGCTGCCGTCCTGGCCCTGTTTCTGGTACTTGGAATTCTGGCTGGCTGCGCTGGGCGAACACCTGACCCCAACGTCCCACTTCCATCCCAGACAGAAACAGAAAGTCCTGAGACACTCCCTGATATTTCCAGTGAAGAGGCTCAGAAGGCCCAGAGTACCTTTGAAGATTTATGTAAACAATTATTTACCGATCAGGTAACCCAGTCTTATCTGACCCTTCATTATACATTAAAGGATCCGGCTGCCTATGGGATCACGGATTATGACATTTCCTTCGGCGATTTTTCCAGGGAAGCCATGGAACAGGCCCATAAAGAACAGGAAAACCTGTACCAACAGGTCAATTCCATAGACCCGGCGCTTCTGTTAGACAACCAGAAGCTGACTTACCGAATCCTGATGAAGTCTTTAGAGTATGAACAGGAGGCACAGGGACTGGAGTTATATTATGAACCGCTGGTTCCTTCTTCTGGTATCCAGTCACAGCTTCCCGTGCTTTTGACGGAATATGCGTTCTATGATAAGGAGGACGTGGAACATTATCTGACGCTGCTTTCTGATATTGACCGGTATTTTGAACAGATCCTGGCTTTTGAAAAAGAGCGGTCCGCTGCGGGACTTTTTATGACTGATACATGCGCTGACGAAATCATTTCCCAGGCGCAGCCTTATCTGCTTTCAGCAGAACATAACCTGATGGGAACGGAATTTAATGCAAAGATCGATGCGATGGAAGGATTAAACGCCGAAGAGAAGAAAGCGTTCAAGGAACAGAACCAGCAGGTAGTGACGGAGCACTTTATTCCGGCTTATAAGGCGCTGCTGGAAGGGCTGGAGGCATTAAAAGGCACAGGAACCAATGCAGAAGGCATCTGTCAGTTCCCGGACGGAAAGCTTTATTATCAGTATCTGGTGGATTCCTCCATCGGACCAACTTATCAAACTATGGACGATCTTCAGAAAGCGATTGAAGACCAGATCGATGATTCTTTAAGCGCCATGTCCCAGATCATGAAACAGAATCCGGAAATAAATGACGAACTGGATCAATTTCATTTTTCGGAATCTGACCCAGAGAAGATCCTTTCGCTGTTAAAAGGGGCAGTCAGCGAAGATTTCCCGGAAGTGAACGGCTACGAGTATGTGACCAAATACGTGCCGAAGGAGCTGGAGCAGTCCCTGAACCCGGCATTTTTCCTGGTTCCTCCTATTGATGATTACAAGAACTGTACCATTTATATTAACGGTGGAAGCAGTGCCGGAACGGATACCTTATTCACCACACTGGCGCATGAAGGGATTCCTGGCCATCTGTATCAGAACGTGTATTTTCTGTCGCACTGTGATGATCCGGTACGAAAAGTCTTATCTTTCCTGGGTTACAGCGAGGGCTGGGCCGTGTACAGCGAATATTACGCCTATACCTTAGATACCTCCGTTTCCCCGGAAGTCAGCCAGATCATGGCCTACAATGCGTCTGCCATGCTGGGACTTCATGCACTGATCGACTTAAATGTCAACTATTACGGCTGGACCCAGGATCAGGTTGCCGATTACTTAAAGCAGTTTTTTAGTATCGATCAGGAACAGGTAGCAGAAGCCATCTATCAGGCCGTCCGCAGCAATCCTTCCAATTATGTAGCCTATTATGGTGGGTATTGCGAGATCATGAAGATGAAAACGGAGGCGGAAAATACACTGAAAGAGCAGTTCCAGCCATTGAGATTCCATCAGTTTCTGCTGGATATGGGACCGATGCCGTTTGCGGTGATGGATAGGTATTTTAAGGCGTGGCTGTTGACGTATTCGTTGGGAGGGGAGTAAGCGAAAAAAATGGACATTTCTGAATTTTATACTTTCGGAAATGTCCATTTTTTCTCTCCTACTATACTTCTTCCTCTTTCCCCAGCTTCTGCTTCTTATATTGATACGGTGTTAGTCCATAAATCTCTTTAAACACCTTGATGAAGTACTGCGGTGAATGATAGCCCATCCGCCCAGCAATATCTTTTACACTGTAGTCTTCTGCCAGAAGTTCTAAGACCCTGGCCATCTTTTTCTCTTTGATGTATTCGGTATATCCTTTGCCCATGACCTGCTTAAACTGGCGGCTTAATGCATCTGGACGCATATCCAGGCGGTCACATAAGAAATCCAGAGAAATCTCATTTTCCAGATTTTCATCAATCAGGGCAGTTAATTTCGCCTGCAGATCCGTATCCACATTCTGCTTCTTCTGGCGCATATTTTCCAATAGAATGCCGCACAGGTCTAACATCCAGATTTTAAATTCTTCCAGACTTTCAATCTGCTTATAATACTCCCGGATATCATATCCAAAAATAATCCACATATCCAGCTGCCGCTGATTCATAATCTGATACAGAAGAGATACCAGATCCCGCAACGTGGACATGCAGTAATCAACCGTATAGTTGCCTTCCTGGAAAGATACCGTCAGCGCTTCAATGTGATACTGGAAGTCCTGGAAATTCTCACTGAGAATATCCCTCTCAATGGCCTCAAACAATCTCAAATGACTGCCAGAGCCCTTTCTTTTCTCGATTTCTACATCCGCATCCGTCAAAAGTAACCGATCCGAATAGATAAAACGATATCTGGCGATTTCTGCGGCGTTTAAGTAACTATTCCGGATATTTTCCTTTGACAGTTCAAATGCCTTTCCCAAAATCAGATAACAATGCTCTGCCACCGCGAAAAGCCGCTTCTGAAAGTCTTGATATACCAGCTGCATATTCGCTGCATCGAAAGACAGGATCACTGCCACCTCTCCCTTTTCCATGGTGGTAAACAGGCTATGATAACTGCCATTTCCATTTAAAAGCTCTTCCTGCAGACGAAACACCAGATCACTGGCTCCATTTAAATCCGGATGGTAGAGAACCGCTGTACTGACACTGTCATACTGCAGATACTCCGCCGCCTGCTCATAGGCCTGATCCATCCGCCGGTTTAAGATCAGAGAACGGACTGCATTCTGTAAAAGCAATGGTCTGGAGGAGCGGACCGTTTCATTTAAGGTTGTGATCTCTTCCGACGCCTTAGACATTTTCTTTTTAAAAGCACAATGATTAAACCAGGAAAAAACACTTAATATAGCCAGGTTAAAGAAGATCGACAGCAAAAAGTTCATCAGAAAGATCCGGTTCTGAACATTATAGTCCGCATAAAGCCGGTTATTCTGAATGTAATAATAATATTCCAGCCCTGTTCTCTGAAAACCAGAATGAAATACTGTAGTTTCCCCGGAATCCAGATGGACAGGCAACAAGGTAACCAGTTTTTTCTCTTTCTCTTCCTGTTTTTTCACGTCATTTTCTACCAGACCGGCTTCTTTATAATCCCGCCCTTTTGTCAGATACAGGATTTTGCCAGAAGGCGTGGTCACCATCAAGATTCCTCCTTCTTCATCCATATATTCTTTTAATGATTCCGGAGAAATATGAATAGCGACAACAATCCCCCGGTCTTTCCATTTCGATCGGGAGATTCTGCTGGCATAAGTGATAACCGGTTCCCCAGTTGGATATATTCCATGAGAAGACTCTAAGAACGCATTCAGTTTTCCAGTCTTCTGAAACTCCTCATACCAGGGAAGGTATTTTTTTATTTCCTCATCTGACGCAATATGATGAACCAGATTAAATCCGGTCACAACTGTCTGTGTCCCCTCATAATACACGTCCATGCTTTTCACATAGGAATAGAACTTTTTGATCTCTTCCATCTGGTTCACCAGCCCCCGGATTCCTGCTGGTGAGCCTATCACATCCTCTTCCTGAGGAAGAAGGAGATCCTCATTCTGTTTCATATCTGAAAAATACAGCTGAGGAATCTCCGTTGCTGCCTCCATGATCTGTCGGTCTATATTCTGAAAAGCCAGGTCATTAATTCTCTGATTGTAGACAGTGAAGCTTTCCAGATACGCCTTGCTGTTCAAATTATGAAATACAAGATAATTAAATAACGCCAAAAATGTAATGCTGAACAGATTAATATAAAGCAGCTTTTTAAACATAGTTTATCCCTTTACAGATCCTACCATCATGCCCTTTACAAAATATTTCTGTAAAAATGGATACGTACATACGATCGGGATCAGCGACAGTATCAGAGCCGCCATTTTCATGGTTTCTGTATGTACGATCACATCCGTCACCATCTCCATATCCGCCGTCTTTCCGTTGGTTAAAATCGTTTGGATCACATATTGCAGCACATAAAGGCCACTCTTGGTCACATACAGCATATTATCCATCCAGGCATTCCAGTGCCGCACACTGTACCATAAAGAAACGGTTGCCAGCACCGGGGTGGAAATCGGAAGATAGATCTTGAATAACACCTGAAGATTCGTAGCTCCGTCAATCTTTGCAGATTCCTCTAATGCAGGAGGAATGCTCATAAAGAAGTTTCTTGTAATGATCAGCGCAAATCCAGTGATCAGGTCCGGCAGAATATATACCAGAAAATTGTTAGTCAGATGCAGGTTTTTCATTAACAGATACTTAGGTATCATACCACCTGAGAAGTACATGGTAAATACCACAAACATCATAATTCCTTTTCTGTAAGGCAGATTTTGTTTTGCAAGTGGATACGCAGTCAGTACAGTCACCAGAACTCCACTTGCAGTACCCAGAACAGTTCTTAAAATCGTATTAACATAGCTATGCCAGAAATTGTCATCTGTTGCAATCTGTACATAACCGGAAAAATCAAAGCTGGTGGGGATCAAATGAAATCCCGTTTTATTCACTACAGAAGCTGGGCTCATGGAGATAGTAATTACCTGCATAAATGGAAGGATAATGGATATAACCAGAATCGCCACGATACCGTAGGAAAATCCATCAACGATCCAATCTTCTGCACTTCTTTTCTTTTTCCGTTTCCGCTGTATGTTTTCCTCTCTTTTCTGATCTTTCATGTTACATTTTCCTCCTACCACAGAGCATAATCGTTGGTTTTTCGTGCGATATAATTCGTCATGACTACCAGCATAAATGAGATAATGTTCTTAAACAGATCCACTGCTGTTGTAAAACTGTACTGCATCTTCTGAATTCCCATCCGGTATACAAACGTAGAGATCACATCGCCAACCGCATAGGTGCTTGGTGTCAGGAAATTATATACCTGCTCAAAACTGTCATTTAAGATTTTTCCAGATTCCATAATAAACATAACCGTAATAATCGGTGCTAACGCCGGAATCGTCACATGGATGATCTTTTTGATTCTTCCCGCACCGTCCATTTCTGCTGCTTCATAAAGAGTAGGGTCTACAGAAGTAACTGCAGCCAGGTACACGATCGATCCCCAGCCAACGGATTTCCATAAATCAGAAAGAACCAGTACCCCCCGAAAATATTTAGGCTCCGCAACGAAAAAAATCGGTTCCATGCCCAGATTCTGCAATAAGATATTGATCGGACCTCTGGACGGAGATAAAAACTCAATGATAATTCCGGATACCACAACCCATGATACAAAATGCGGAAGATAAGAAACGGACTGGGCAATCTTTTTAAACCGGTAATTACTGATCTCATTTAATGCCAAACACAACAGAATCGGCGCCGGAAAACATACTAATAACTTATAAAAACTGATCACAATGGTATTTTTTAGTACCGATAAGAAAAATGGGTCCGTAAATAATGCCCGGAAATGCTTCAGTCCCACCATCTTACTTCCGGTAACGCCTTTCAGGGGATAATAATCCTGAAAGGCAATTACCAGACCATACATAGGGCCGTAGCAAAATACTAAAAAGAATAAAATTCCGGGAATCAGCATGAGGTAATATTCCTTATAGTAACACAGGTTGCCCCAAAAGCTGCGCTTGTGCTGCGGCACCAGCTTCTGTTCTTTTTTCTTTTTCATCACATTCATGTCCATACCTCCCGGATTTTACGGATCATTATTTTCCAAGAGCAGCTAGTTTTTCTGCATACGCTTCCTGAACTGCCTTTTCTGCTGCTTCGCCACCAGCTTTTTTAAACTCTTCTACGAAAGTATCAAAGTAGTCGATTGGTTTCGCTCCAGTGATCATATCGAAATATGCCTGTTCTGTTAAAGTATCCAGTGTCGCGATCACATTAGCGAATTCCTCTACTGGAGGAGCGTTAAAGCGATAATATCCATTGCCAGTTACTTCATGACCAAATTTGGTCTTCTGCGGAGTGATATTCTCTGCAAATGTTACTGTGCTTCCGAAATCAACCTGCAGAACGCCTTCTTTTCTTAACTCAGTACCTTCCATAATACGCACTGGACCATTGTCTGTCATTTCAAAATGTTTACCCTCTAAGCCGTAGTTTACCAGACGGGCATAATCCATATCTGCATAGTATGCGTCTAACATTGCTAAGAACGCGTCAACTTTACGTGGGTCGGAAACAGCTTTGGTAGTCAGACAGGTCAGACGTCCGGTTAAGTTCCATCCTTCTGTACCGGATTTGCCATCTGGGCCAACTGGAGCCGGTCCAATGACGATATCTGCATCTGGATTCAGGCCTTTTAATTCTTTCATACATACGCCCCAGTTGTTTTCATCAGAGGTGTCTGTACTTGCATTTAAATAGTGATATGGCTGCGCGGAGGTCAGACCGATCTTGCCATTCATGAAGGAATGAGACAGCCAGGTATATCCGCCATGGTTTTCGCCAGTGATAAACTCTTTGTCCACGATGCCTTTCTCATACCAGTCATGTAATTTTGCCAGAGCCTTTTTTGCATCTGGATGAATGTATGGGAAGAATGGAACATTGTCTTCGCCAAGCTGCATTTCTTCTACTTTAAATCCAGGCTTACCACCAGTTACACAGCGAAGTCCATAAGCGCCGAACACTGCTCCGAAAGCACGCTCTGCCAGTCCTGCCGTATCCTTTTTTCCATTGCCATCCGGGTCTTCTTCTACAAATGCAGTCAGAACCTTCTCATAATCGTCCAGTGTTTCCGGAACCTCCAGGCCCAGCTTATCTAACCAGTCTTTTCTCCAGAACATTGCCATTGGAACTGCATCCATCGGATTGGTAACGCCATAGTTCTTTCCATTATAGATCATGGTGCTCCAAAGTGTTCCATCATCATTTGCATCTGCCACTTTTGTATAGTTCGGTGCCTTCTCACGAATTTCTTCAATTGGAAGTTCTCCGATGATTCCACCATCTACATAAGTAGGAAGCAGTGACAGGTTATCAATAACCAGAACATCCGGCATCTCTCCACCTGCAAACCGTACATTTAAATTCTCATAAAACTTGTTAGAATCCACATACCAGGCTTTTAAATCAATGTTAAATCGATCCTCGATCATTTTTACTACCTCTGCATTGTCATCTACTTCTGCAGAAGTCTGTCCAACCAGCCATTCCATCTCCACAGGCTCACCCTTTGTTTCCTCAGTCTGGCTCTCCTGTGCCTGAGCAGTTGTCTGTTGTCCCTGTGTCTGCGCTGCGTTTGTCTCTTTTCCATTATTGGAAGAAGCAGAAGCGCCACATCCAGCCAGTGTTGTCAATACCATGACTGATGCCATCATGCCGGCAGCCAGCTGTCTTTTGTTTTTTCTCATACTGTAAATACCTCCTCTAAAAATTTGTTTGTAGCTTGTAAACACCCCTTATTTCTGAATTGATCGTAGCACGTCTGCTATTTGTTGACAATTCTGGACTTTTTGCGAAATATCATTTTTTTGCATCTCTAATCTAATTTATATTGAAAAACACAGGTTTTTTGTGTTCAATTTCTCAGATACAAAATACTGATATTTTACAAAAAGCCGTCATTGAGTACCAAATCTGCTTCCTTTATAATGAAATTATCATTCGTTATACCATATGCGCCCAGACCGGGCAGAAAAGAGGAGCCTTTATGTCTAACCGGGAATATCCCAACATCCTTTTCTTAATGACAGATGAACACCGTCCGGATCTGGCCGGTTTTGCCGGCAATTCCATTGTCCGTACTCCAAACTTAGACCGTTTGGCCAAAGACAGTGTCGTGTTCAATCATGCTTATACACCATCTCCTGTCTGTATTCCAGCCCGTCAGTGTATCATGAGCGGACAATTCCCACGAACTTGCGGCTGCGAAGTTTTTGGAGATGACCTGCCTCCGTTCTACCGGACATTTGCCAGGACTTTCAGTGAAAACGCCTACAACACGGTCTGCTGTGGAAAACTTCATCACACAGGTCTGGATCAAATGCAGGGATGGCAGCGCCGGATCGGCAATGAAACCAGAATCAGTGAAAAATTTATTCCAAACATGGATCAGGACAAATTAAACCGTTTTAAAGTTTCCAAGGCAGATCAGCGATGGACCAACTGCAAAGAAGTACTCCGGGCAGGAGTTGGGCATTCCCGCCATAGGATTTCCGATGAGTATACACTTCAGGGTGCGCTCAATGTGATCGAGGAAATTTTTGAGTCCCCTTACTATGACAAACAGCAGGTGAATCAGCCGCTCCTTTTAAAGGTCAGCTTTGTTCTTCCTCATTATCCGTATTTCTGCGATGAAAAACTGTTTAAATACTATCTGAACCGTGTTCCGATCTTCGGTGCAGAACAGAACTTAAGCGGCCACCCCTATCTGGACACCAAACACCTGGAAATCGGTACGGATGTCACTGTCCGGGACATCCAGCGCACTACCGCCGCTTATTACGCCATGATCGAAACCGTAGACGGTTACATCGGACAGATCTTAGACAAACTGGATGAAGCCGGAGAAGATTTAGATAACTGGATCGTGATCTTCACCAGCGATCACGGCGAGATGCTAGGAGAACATGGAATCTGGGCAAAACACAAATTCTATGAGTCCAGTGTACGAGTTCCACTTTTTATCCGCTATCCGGCGCGTTTCTCCCCAAAAACCGTTTCCGAAAATGTAAACCTGTGCGATCTGTACGCCACTTTATGCGATCTCTGTCACATCGAAATTCCAGAGCATCTGGACAGCTGTTCCCTGACTGACCTCATGGCCGGTAATTCCTCTAACTGGGACAATGAAAGCATCAGCCAATATCTGGGGCAGTATCTGATGATCAAACGTAACCAGCTAAAATACCACTATTACGGACCGGATATGCCAGAGGTCTTATGGGATCTGGAACAGGATCCCGGCGAAACCATCAATCTGATCTCCGATCCATCCTACACAGGCGTTCTAAAACAATTCCGCAACCGCCGCGACCAACTGGGTTTTTCCCCAGAGAAATGAGGTGCTTATGATTTATACAAATAACCGTGAAGCTGTCTTTGCCCATGGAGCTGTCATCCGTGAATGTTTCCCCGAACTGACTGATCAGACTATAAAACTGGCAGAAGAAGCCATGAAGGGAATGTTAGTGCTTCCTGGCACTGGCCCGGAACTTTATTTTGTGGGTAATCCACCGAAATGGACAGAAAATCCGGTAAATGATAACGAATATACCTTTCATTTAAACCGGATGCACCACTTAAAGACACTGGCAGAAGCTTATGGTCTTACTGGTAACCTGACTTACGCCCAAAAAGCTATTGAAGAATTAAGCGACTGGATCGACCATGTTCACGCTCCTTCTCTTTATGATGAGCAGGGCAATCTGGCTCCTCTGCATTTTGACGGATTGTCCCCATGGCGTGCCCTGGAGGTAGGCATCCGTGGTTACCGCACCTGGCCACTCATCATAGAATTACTGGCAGATACTCCTTGCTTTACAGAAGAATTCCAACAGAAGCTTTATCAGAGCGTCCAGCTTCACTGTAAGATTCTTTATGAAATTTCCCCACTTTTATGGCCTAAGGCAGACCACAACCACTATCTGATGGAAAACTTAGGTCTTATGGCTTTGTCCTGCCTCTTTCCTGAGATGCCGGACAGCGCCAAGTATCTTTCCCATTCCCAGCAGGAATTAGACCGTTGTATGGAAGCCCAGTGTACTCCATGTGGAGGACAGATTGAAGGATCTCCTTCCTACCACAATGGCTGTGTTTTCTGGTTCTCCCTGCGTCTGGTATTTGCCCGCAAATTCCACCTAACTGTCCCTGAACACTATACAGAACAGTTAAAGAAGATGTTTATCCACTCCGTCCACGCCACCCGTGCCTGCGGAGGCAATTTCCCATGGGGTGACAGCCATATTGCGGAAAAAGAAACCATGGCACTGGCAGCTACTGCCTGCTACATGGCTTTTGAAGACCCATTTTATTTGCGGACTGCCTTATATTTCTATCCGCCAAAAACACTGATGAATGACATCCGGGATAACCTTTGGCGAATCCCTGACATCCGGCATTTGAAGGAAATTATGGATGATGCGGTTACTGCCCCAATCCGTCCAGATCTTCCGCTTCTGGCATGGCAGAAAGACTTAAATCAGGTCTATCTACGAACCGGCTGGGACAAGGAGGCGATCAGCCTGATGACCGCCTGCCGGACTCCCGTCCAGAATCTCCACGCCCACATTGACGCTGGAGGCTTTGATCTTACCGCTTTCGGAGAAACCCTGGTAACGGATCCTGCAATCTATACTTACAAGGATGATGAGAACCGCAGACATTTCAAAAGTGCATTCTGGCACAACTGCCTGACCGTCAATTGGAAAAACATGTGGGAATACAAAGGGTCCTGGGCTTACGGACCACAAAAAGAAGGATATGTCCGTTCCGTAACAGCCAATGACCGTATGACTGCCATCATTTCTTTCCATAAGAATTACGAACCGGCAGAAACTACCAGAATTCTGGCTCTGATCGATCAGCAATTTGTGATTGTGATCGACCAGGTGACCGGGCTTGTATCTGGCGACTCAGTTCAGATCCATTACCACCTGGACCGGACCCAGGTCAGCCAGACCTCCCATGGCTGGATCACAAAAAAAGAAGGACATCCAAATATCGAACTGGCCGTATCTCCTTCCATGGTTCCGCAGTTGGAGGTCGGCAAGATTTCTACTGCTAATGATGTATGGCACGATTCCCTGCTGCTGCACCTGGAACACACCCAACGGGCAAATCAGATCTTTTATCACGGAACGATCCTGATCCCGCATACAGTTGAAGACTGTGCCGCAGGCTGTACTGCTTATACATCTGGTCTTTCTTCCGAAGGATTTTTTATGGATTTTTCGATTCACCAGAAAAATTTCCATCTGGTTTGGGACGGTACAACCCTTCATCTTGATTAATATGATTTTATCCCCCTGCAATTCATCACCGAAAGGAGAACGCTTATGCTTCAGATACCAACCGAAGAACTTCTTGTCACTGATGAGGACGTATTTGCCGCATTTCAGCTGGACACCCCAGAACTGAAACCCGTACAGACCGCCTTAGACCACGGTAATCAGGAACTGGCGAAAAAACTGCTGATCCAGCACATGGAAACACGCCGTTCACCCCAGTTTTTATATGATTACCGTTCTCTCCCGCTGACTCCCATTGATACGGACACCTGTCCTTATTCTTTTCAGTCCTCACTGGGACTTTGCGGTAATTTAAAGGATTTCTGCCTTCACGTGGCTCATCGGCTGATGGATGATCATATCTATATCCTTCCTGGCAACAGAAAACGCCAGGTGAATCTGGGAAAAAACTGGGAACACATGATTCATTTTAATTTTAATGAGGACATGGGAAAATTTCACCGCAGCTACTTAGACATGATGGTTCGCGGACAGTTTTTCGAATCCCTGTGTATCCTGTACCATGAAACCGGAGATACGAAAGTCCTGGATTTTTTCGAAGAATTTCTTCAGGTTTATTTCCGCACCTACCCATTGAGTGTCGTTCACACAGAACCTTCTGCCAACCGGTTCCAGTACACCGAAGACCGGGACGTCATGAGCGTTGGCTGGCTGGCAGTGGTCTACACCAGCCTTTTCTACACGCGGATTCCTTATGAGATTTCCTATTCTCTTTCCTTCGAAATTCTGAAACGAATCTGGTTTTTGGGAATCCAGTTCCGCCGGTTTGACCAGGATAGTTACCGGCCTTATAATCATCATATGTGGGAGAGGGGCCTGGTTCCATTTATCCTCGGCACGATGTTCCCGGAAATTCCTGCCTTTACCGCTATGAAAAACCGGGGAGCCGCTATTGTACGGCGTCACATTCTGGAAGATTTCAATCCTTCCGGCGGTTACAGTGAACATTCCATCGCCTATTGGTCCGGCGCTGCTGTTGGAGAAATGCTCTACCGCGGTATTTATCTGGCACGTTTAAACAATGAATCTCTGCTAGATCAAGAAACTACTAACCGAATGAACGCTACCTTTCATGTCCTTGCCATGCTCTGCCCACCTGGACCACGCTATCCTTCCCTGGGCGATAATGGCGGTCCTATGACAGATCCGATCCTGAACATCGGCTGTCGTACCATGAAACATGCAGAATGTGAGGCAATCTTAAAGATCCGTACCTACAACCAGAGCATTTCAGATTCACAATCTCCATCTATCACATATGATCCAAGCTGCAATCAAGATGCGCCTATTCATCTGCCATTGGATTTCTGTGATCAGGATGCCGGTTTTATCTGCTCCAAAAGCGGATATGGCAAAAGAGACAACTATCTGCTCATGTCTGCCAAAGTAAATTGTGGATACTCCGGTCACAATCACATGGATATGCTGTCCCTGTTCCTTACCATGCGTGGGGAAGAGATCATAGGAGAGCCTTATGTAAGTCTTATGTACCATGATGTAACGATGAATTCCCCGCAACGGGGTTACATGTATAACATGGCCAGTCATAATACAGTCCTGGCTTACGGAACTCCGATTGTTCCCGACAGTATGTACGCAAACAAATGGGGGGTTCTGCGCCCTTCTTCACCAATTACTGCTTATTTCCATGATGCAAATGGAATTTATGCAGACGCTTACCATGATGGCTATACCTTCTGCCGCCACCGCCGGGAAATCCTGTTCCATCGGGAGCGGGGTGTCCTGATCGCTGACCATATCTTAAGAGGGAACCGGCTTCCGGCAGATCATATCCAGCGATGGAATTTTATGCCAGAAACCCAGATCCAGATTTTAAATGATCATGCTGCGCTTATTACAAAAAACAAGGTCTCCCTGATCTTTTTATGGTCCGGAGCCCCACATAGCTTCCAGATTCATCAGCCTGATATCCTGGTGCCTGACCTGGTTGACAGCCCTGATCATCTGGCAGATATTCTCGATGTCTCTTTCCATGCTCCTGCTGAAAAAGATAACGAAAATATCACAGTCCGGTTAAATCTTCTGATTCTGGATGTTTCTGATGCAATAGCTGTCGGACATCAGATCAATCATGCTGACTTAGAAAATCTTCAAAAACAGGTTGATCAGTTAAACCGCCAGTGGAATTGTCCTGAATCTCTGGAACACTTTCCTAAGTTGCTGATTCCGGCATCTGACCTTAATACCTGATTGAAAATAAAAGAAAAGGAGTTTTCTTGTTATGAACATTATCACCGTCATGTCTGATGAGCATTCTTATCAGATGATGCAGTTTATTGATCACTCAATCTTAAAAACACCAAATCTCGATCGTTTCGCAGCAGAAAGTACCGTTTTTGATAACTGCTATACCACCTGTCCTGTCTGCGCACCGGCCAGAGGCAGTTTTATCACCGGACGCTTCGTCAACCGGATCGGAACCTGGGATAACTCTACGCCTTATGATGGAACTGTTCCAGGGCTTTCCCACTGCCTGACGGAACATGGAAAACAGTATATCTGCATTGGAAAGACCCACTTTCACCATCAGGGCTCCTACGCATTCAGTCATGAGGAATATGCCGGTTACCTACATAGACCTGACATCGGCTGCTTTTTCCGTGACCAGAAAACCGGGCGAATTGGCGCTGAAAAACGCTTTGAAAAAATCGGCTTAAAAACAGAAGAAAGCTACGATGACCGGGTTTTAGCCTCCAGTCTGAACTGGATCGACAAACATGCACAGGAAGACAACTGGTATCTCTATGTCGGTTTTCTGGATCCACACTTCCCATTTTATGTAAAAAAAGAAAACTGGGATTATTTTGAAGCCAGGATCAAAGAAATTCCAGAAGCCCTGAAACCGCCATTTACTTCCCTGAACGAACCTCTGGAATGGCTTCGCACTTATTTTAAATGCAGTGATGTGCCAGAGGAAACTGTCCGCAAGCTGCTGATCGGCTATCACTGCGCGATTGCTGAACTGGATGAGAGAATCGGTATTCTGTTAAAGAAGCTGGATGAGACCGGTCTGCGAGACCGCACGATTTTCTGTTACACCAGTGACCATGGAGAACAACTGGGATATCATGGTCTGTGGTGGAAATGTACGATGTTTGAACAGTCCTGCCATGTTCCTATGATCGTCCGTGTTCCCGGACAGCCCCCACGTAGGGTCAGTGATCCCGTCAATATCACCGACTGGTTCCCTACCGTCTGCAGTTATATGGATGTTCCTGTTCCGAAAGGTCTGGATGGTCAAAGCCTGCGCTCCTTGATTGAAACTGGACAATTAAACGAACACCGGGATTTTGCGTTCAGTGAATACAATTGTCATGGCATGCCTCATGGTATGTTTATGATCCGCTGGAGACAATACAAATATATCTTCTACTGCTATGACAAACCACAGCTTTTTGATCTGTCCACAGACCCCGCAGAGGATCATTCTCTTCTTGATGTTCCGGTTCCATCTCCGGAGGCTATGATCACCGCAGAGGAATGTCACAAACGGCTGCTCTCGATCTGCAATCCCTACGAGGTTGATCTGCGCGCCAGAACATTCCAGAAAAAATCCAAGGAAGCTCTTGGCATTCAGAAATATGATACTGATATGGCTAACTGTCCGGTTCCGCACCCGGAAGCACGGATATAAAATAGGATACAAAAATGGAGCTGCTGTCCCGGTTCAGGGTATTCCCATCTACCGGAGCAGCCGCTCCATTCTTCTTATGTCTGGATGCTTACTTTCCATCCGCGTTCTTCCGATATGCCATCGGTGTTTCTCCATAGTACTTCTTAAAGTACCGGATAAAGCTCTGCACATTATTATACCCCAGCTGCTCTGCGATCTCTTTTACCTTCAGCCCTGGCCCCTGCAGCACCAGTTCCTTAGCCTTACCCATACGGATCGCAGTGATATATTCCAGTACCGTATATCCTGTTTCCTCTTTAAAAATAATGCTCAGATAACCAGAAGACAAAAACACGCTGGCCGCTACATCATCGATTGAAAGATCCTTCCCATAATTGACCCGGATAAATTCCATCGCTTTTTCTACATTGACAGAATAGCCCTTCTCCCGCTTCTGGAAATACCCGACACAGCAGGTCAGGATTTCCTCTGCCAACACATCCAGCTCCTGGATCGTCCTGGTTTCAAAGATCTTCCGGAACAGCTCTTTTTCCCCGTAATCCTTTGGAATCTTTGCCCCAAGTTCAACCACATTTTCCAACAGGTTCTGACATATCTGAAAATACTGGAATCTGGTATACTGGATATCTGCAGCCTGATCTTCCAGACTCTTCGTCATATTTCTCAGCTGTGCAAATGCCTCTTCTGCTTCTCCAGATACTACATACTGGATCAGCTTATTTTCCCCATATTTTCGGTCCTGATTCTTCTGTGTTCCTTCCTGTGTCTGCTCTCCATGAACAAATGCCGCATCCCCTTTAAAAAAGGCTTTTTCCAGCATACAGAGCACTTCTGTATAGATCAGGCTCATATTTTCCGGATTCTTAAAATTCTGGCTGACGCAGCAGATACATGAAACAGCTTCTTCTGCCAGCCGGTTCTTCGTTTCCTTCGCTTTTTCCAGAAATTGCTCATAATCAAGTTCCGTATTAAAGATACCGACACACCGGTACGGTGTCATATCTACAAAGAAACCATTGATCTGCGGTTCTTCATCGATCAGCTTCTGATATGCTCCACTGATCTTTCCTGTACAGGCATTGTCCCTGCACTCCGTCACCATAAGAACATACCATGAAAATTTCATCGGCTGGTGCAGCGTTTCCTTCAGGTAATCCATCCATTCCTGCTGAAATTCTTCCATCACCAGTCTGGCTGCTGCATTACGGATCGCGTATGGCTGGGCATACTCCTTCTCATACTGCAGCTCATCGATGGCTGTCTCGATCAGGCTATATTCGTCCATAGACTTTCCAACTCCACTTCCGCCATTCATTCCTCTGGCCTTGCTTCCCAGACGCTTCAATGGCCGGTAAAACTGTAGGGAACACAGATAAATGATTCCCGAAGCCGCCAGGATCATGGCAATACTGGATATGATGATCATCCGCTTCAATTCCCTAGTCTGCCTCTCCAGATATGTATAATCCTCATAGGCTGCGATCGACATATCTGATGCTTTTGATGGATTCTTATACAGTACCAGCTTCTGCCCTGAAATCTCAAATTTTTCTGTTCCCTTCTTCAAACCCTGTAACTCTTTTTGAACCGCAGGGGCACATTCATCCAATCCATCTGCAGTCAGCACATCTCCCTGCCTGGTCATCAGACAGCTTGTTAACATCTCGGATTCTTTTCCAACAAGCAGATTATTGGTAAACGCTTCTTCGTCCACCGTTAAGATCATATATACAACCTTTTTCCCACGGATCGGTTCAAAACGCTTCACAAATTCCAGCTTCCGCTCTTCTCCGTCATCGATGACCACAAAGGAATTCTGGCCCTGATAGCGGTCATACCGATTCCCTTCGACGGTCATTTTCGTGTTCTCTGTAATCACAATCTGGCGTTGGAGATCTACCAGACAGATTCCACGGACCAGGCTGTTGCTGGAACAGATATTCCGGAAACGACGTATGATCTTAAGAATCGCCGTTGGCTTTTCATACTCCTTCTCATTCGTCATAAGAAATTTAAAAGTAGATTCATCTCCAATGATTAGATCAACCGTCTCATCCAGATGCTTTACCCTGTCATCCAGGACATTCACCTTTTCCGCGATCATATCCTCATTAAATGCAATAAAATTATTTAGGATCAGCCTAGAACTGAATGTGCTGCACAAAAGTGAGATCAGGCAAATAAATACAATGGTAATTACGATATTTACTAGATATAGTTTATAAAAAACTTTGCTTTTCTCTATTTTTTTATCCTTTTTCATCTGATGTCTCCCAATCTATGATACTCGGGGCAAAAGGTCAGAAGTTTGACGCAAGCTTGCTTGCAGGAAAACCTCTGACCTTATATATTTAATATATCAGAATCCGATGCAAAAATCAATTTCTCCATTCTCCGGTAATATCGCAATTTTCAAAGCTTCCATACCAGGAACCAGCTGATAGATCCGTTCTATTCCATATGGAAGTTTCATCTTTCCTTTTTTTACCAGTATTGTTATTATTTTTTCATTTTTTTGAATTTTTACGAAATTTTCTTCAATCGTGACTTGTTCTGTCTGTTCCGATACGAACGGAAGAATCCACTGTCCAGCCGCCCGACACTCTCCGGATATCCTGACCCCATCCTGTAAAAAAGTGTATTGCAGCCGATAATTACCGTCCATTTCCACCTTCTGCTGATCAATAGCTGACAGAACTCCTTCTGCTAAAAGGATGGTCTCTGACCCATTCTCCGGACTTACATCCCGGAGTTTACAGTTTCTGTCGTAAATGTTGCTATAAAGCTTTCCATCGATCTGTGTTTCCAGTCTTGGAGTCAGACATTCATGACGGTTAAAACGCGGAAGCTGCATATTACCTGCCTCTTTTAAGGAGTATTGGCTCATTCCAGCCGTGATCAACGGCCCAACGGACTCATGCCACAATAGCGACAAAGTTCCTCCGTTTGCATGGCCGCCGGGCAGACCGATATACACCCAGTCATACCCTGTCACCGTTGCCGTCCAGCCATTTCTGCAAACCAGATAGGTATCTGTCTCTTTTAGATACTCCACCCCGTTTTTCTGCTCCCTTGGCAGTTTTCCATCAGAAAATCTCTTCTCCAGGTCCCTGTCAAGAACCGCTGTCAGAACCTTGGCATGAGCAAATGTATGGTGGATACACGGCAGCTCCCCCTTTTGATACATCTGCGGTCCGCCGTACAGGAATCCATCATGAGTACAGGCAGAAAGCAGGTTTAAATTCTTTTTTGCGGCCGCTCCAAATACCGGCTCATCCTCTGCTGCCAGAAGATATCCCAGCATACATCCATCAGAGGTCCTGCTTCCCCAATAGGTCCACTTATAATTTCTGGTACCAAAGCTGTTGTCGATCGCTCCATCTCCCAGCATAAACTTCAGATGGTATTTCAGAGCCTTTTTTACGGTTTCTTTTAATTTCTCATCGTCTGTTTCATATGCATACTGGACTAGTGATGGAAGAGACTCCTCCATATTGTAACCAATGTCTACTGGTCTGCAGCCCTTAGGACTAAAACCATCTACCGGCCTTCCTTCTCCTATTAAAAGGCCATCCTCCGTCAGACAATCTAATGCCATCTTCTTTAGCTGGCGTCCTCTCTCTCGGTAATGTTCCTCGTCCAGAAGCTTGCCGCTTAATTCCATCGCCAGGCTATTGGTGATCCGATAATTGACATTACAAACTTCAAATTCCTTATAATGTTCCAGATAAGCTGCGGCTTTGGCGATCCGCGCCTTCCATCTTTCCTTTGTCTTTTCATCCAGCAAATGACCGTGATATTCCAGAGCCTCTGCTAACTGGATCACGCTGAACACTGTCGTTCCCGTCCACTGGCTTCCCGGATCATTGACATAAGAGCCATCTTCTCTGGATACGGTCTTCTCCGCCCACTCAAACAGGCTTTTTGCGGCTTCCAGATATTCCATATTACCTGTCTCATCCGCCATATACATAAATGGATAAATGGCATCAAAGCATCGTCCGTGAATTCTCCCACAAGCCGGACAGAGAATCCCTCCATCAAGGAAAGGATTCTCTGTGTTATGGACCTGCAGTTTTAATAAGGTGCTGCACCATTGACTTAATAATTCTCTGCAAGTATTCATATTTTTATTCTTTCTTGTAACTATTCAGTCCCTTTATAGTTACTCTTTCTTTACATAAATCGGAGATACATATGCCCACTGGCGGTTCTTCTGTGCAACCTCCAGATGGTAGACATCCCACTCATTTTCCGGGTTGATATCCTCCAGATCCAGATCAAAGGTATATCTGGTCTCTGGAACCGCCTTGTAGATCTTAAATGCCTGAGAATGGTAATATTCCATATGATTGGTATAACCGTAAGCCAACAGATCTTTGATGGTTGCTGTGTAAGTCTTGTTATTCAGCTGATAGGTAATCTGGGTATTTAAATCACCTTTTACTTTAACAACCACACTGGAGGTACATGGATGCAGAGTCGATTTATTACCCACGGTATCACAGCGCCATGCAAACTCCTGACTGTTCTTTAACTCAGAGAAGGTTTCAATATCATTGATGGAATTCTCATCATAGGACTCATCTGCAGATGGAGCCAGTACGCTTCGGCCTCTGAAATAAGTATTATAGCTTTCAATCGAGCCGCCTTCTACACGGATATTGCCATTCCAGTGATACAGATTGGATTTCCCCCATCCCATCTCCACACGGAGCTTATAGCAGCCCTCTTCATTGACCTTCTGATAGAACTCACCATTGATGATATGATATGGTTTTAAGTTCTTATATAAAATAATCTTGTCCAGAGTTCCTTCCGTTTCCACATGTGCATGGATCTTTCTCTTATTACCCGTGATCTCACTTCCCATCCAGGAATCATTGATCTTAAAGTCACAGAGGATCTTATCTCCGGTCACCGCATAGGTTCTTCTGGCATTGATCGCCTCCCATAAGCTCTCTCTGGTTTTCTCCTCTGCCACTACTGCAGCAAGACCATCACCATAAGAGCCAGGGAAACCGGCATGATGATCTGTGGAAGCTACGAATCCAAAATGATATCCTCTGCGCAGACCCTCGTCTACCATATTTCTGGTATCTCTCGGCCCCATATTGTGATAATATGGATAATCTGCATCTTCACTCATCGCACAGCCGTGCTTGGAATATACCTCTATCACAGGAGAGATCTTTTCCTGATATTTATCCCAGTCGATTCCCCGGTAATCCGGTGTATAACCGATATGATGCGGAATTGCAATGGTATGACCACCGCAGCCCTTCACCAGCTCTTCCGGTGAATCCCGGTAAATCAATGGCAGATCATCATCAATCGAAAGCAGATGATGATCACCATACTCTCTGGAATGCAGCTCATATCCCTGGAATGTGACGAATTCCGGACTATTTGCCTCTGCTACCTTCTGACGCACCTCTTCCCAGTGATCTCTTAACTTTTTAAATCCCTCTAAATGGAAATTAACCACAAACTCCGTTCCCGGAGCCTTCTCATACATATCCGGCCACATGGCATGTCCGGTAAATGCGGAGAAATCCAGCTGGCTTTTTGCCCGGTTAATGGCATTTTCCAGGCTTCCAAAGCCGTATGTAATACCACAATGATTATGCAGATCCCCAAAATAAGTTTTCATACCTGTCTCCTTTAAAAAATGCTCGTCAGCCCTTTTAATTTCAGCAGCGCTTCCGTGAAAAAGTAATCCCCATAAATAATCGGAACATTCACATGTTTCTTCTTTGCATAATTCACGGTTCCGCAGCTGATCATTGCCTGACTGTCATCTGATGCTATAAAGTAATTATCATAAATTCCTTTCAAAATAGCAAGTGCCTGATCCAGATAAAATTGCTTTTCTGCCTCTTCTTTCACAAGGCTGTGCAGCTCCAGAAGTCCGCTGGCAGCACAGGCAGCTGCTGAAGAATCTTTCACCCATTTATCTGCCTCATCAGTCCGGAAATCCCAATACGGAACCTTATCCTCCGGCAGATGAGAAAGAAAATATGCCGCTACATTTTTTGATGCAGTCAGATATTCTTCTTTTCCTGTTTCCCGGTAAGCCACTGCCATTCCATAGATCGCCCATGCCTGTCCTCTGGACCATGCAGAATCCGGATCTTTTCCCTGACCGCCCAGATTTTCGATCTTTTCACCGGTATAAGGATCAAAGCTGACAATATGGGCTGACGTATTATCCGGTCGTAAAAAGCATCGCAATACTGTATCGGCATGCGCTTTTGCAATATGATAGAATCTTGGATCATTCGTTTCCTTAGAAGCCCAGAATAACAGCGGAATATTCATCATACAGTCAATGATCGCCCATCCTTGGGTACCCACCTGGACCCGGTCTGTCCAGGCCCGGATAAACTGACCTGCCAGGTTAAACCGGCCCGCCAGATGACTTGCCGCCTTCAGTCCGCGGATCTTAGAAGCCTCATTTCCTGTCAGTTTATAATCGATCACTGCGGAAGGCAGCCACATAAACCCGACATCATGATGCAGGGTCATAAATCCATCTAATACGGAATCCATCACATCTTCCAGTTTTCGAGCCAGCTCCAGGGCTTTTTCATCCTTGGTTCCCTGATAACGCAGCCATAAAAGTCCTGGCCAGAATCCTGAAACCCAGAAGGCCGGTCTCTGATCATTATAGACATTATCATAAGCTACATGTGGGAAATGTTCCCCAATTCGTTCCATATTCTGTCCAATTCTATCCAAACACCGTTCTAATGCTTCCTCTGTCCAGTTCATTTTCTCTTTCCTTCCCAATCAAAATAATCCTGATGATCCTGATGGAATCGTTTACAAGCTTCATACAGTTCCTTAAGAACCGTTTCGTATCGCGGATCATCTGCCACATTATTCATCTCATGAGGATCTTTTTCCAAATCATAAAACTCATGTGCATGACTGCTGTCATATATATATTTATATCGCTCCGTCACAACCGCTCTGCGGATCGTCCCATAACTTGGATTTCCAGAATACTGGATATATGCCGGCTTCTGTTCAAGCTCTTCCTTTCCCTCCAAAAATGGTACCAGAGAACGCCCATCACAAGCTCCTGCGCTGGCTCCTCCAATCTCACAGAGAGTCGGCTTTAAATCCAGGTGGGACACCAGTTTTGCTGTCTTTCCTGTCTTAGCACCCGGAAGACGGATCACGAGTGGAATCTTCACCGACTCCTCATACATTTCCATCTTCTGATACATCTGGTGCTGTCCAAGACTATCTCCATGGTCTGCCGTAAATACCACACAGGTATTTTCATATTTCCCCTGTTTTTTCAATTCTTCCAGGATCATTCCAAGAACATCATCTGCCATGGTTGTCAGTGCCAGATGTGCAGACCATACCTGTCTCCATTCTTCTTTTGGTACCTGCTCCGCCAGCTGGGCTGGCACTCCTTTCCGCCTCAGCGGTGGCTCTCCTTCCGCTGTAATACCGATATTATCCGGCAGAACCAGCTTTTCCGGCGGATACATGGACGCATATGGCTCCGGTACACGTAATGGTGGATGAGGCGCCCACAGATAAGTAAACATGGCAAATGGCTTTCCTTCTGGAAGCTGTCTTAAAAATTCCAGTGAATGATCACGGAAATAGATATCTTTCAATGTTTCAAATGGATTCTCCCACTGGCTTACTCTGTGACCGCTGTATTTCTTTTCTACATACTGGCCATCGACCTCTTCCTGAACTGTCACCAGCTCCTCCGGTTTTCTCACGGTCTTCACGTTTTTAGCCGCCGCCCACGCCTCATAATCCTCCTGGTTCAAAAAGAACTCAAATCCCTGTTCACGCATGGGCGGTTTTACGCGGATATGATCAACTCCAATATGACCAATTTCATATCCTGCTTTCTGTAATGCCTTATGAAGCGGTTCAAAGCCTCCTGCCGTTACCCCTTTCCAGTCATTATAGACCACGCCGTTTTTCGTCGGATAAACTCCGGTAGCCAGCGCAGTTCTTGCCGGGACACACAGCGGACAAGTGTCATACGCCCTTTCAAATACCATGCCTTCTCTGGCAAGACGGTTTAAATTCGGTGTTACCTCTCTTCCACATTGTTCCATAAACAGACTGTCTGCTCTCTGATGGTCTGTCATAAACAATAAGATATTCGGTCTTGAATCCATCGTTTTCTCCTTCTCATCAACCCTTTACAGACCCCATCATCACGCCCTGTGTAAAATGTTTCTGTAAGAACGGATATACACAAATGATCGGGAATACTGTGATGACGATCGTTGCCATTTTGAAGTTTTCCGGATTCATAAATACCTCACCGCCACTATTTAAATCATTGGCAACCATATCAATGATATTCCGCAAAACCACCTGCAGCGGCCATTTTGAATCTGTATTAATATAAATCGTTGCCCTTAAGAACTCATTCCAGTGCTGGACTGCATAGAACAGGGAAATCGTTGCCAGAGATGCCTTTGACAATGGCAGAATGATCTTTACCAGAGTCATCACATCACCACATCCATCGATCTTTGCCGCCTCGATCAGACTCTCCGGAATGCTCTTAAAGAATTTTGACAGGATCAGAAGGTTGTATACATTGATCGCCAGAGATGCGATCAGGGACCACAGGCTGTCCATCAGGCCAAACTGCTTGATCACCAGATAAGTCGGGATCATTCCGCCGTTAAATAACATCGGGAATACGACAAATGCAGAGAAATATTTCTTGCCCGGAAGCTTATCTCTGGAAAGCGGATATGCCAGACAAATCGTAAGAAGCATATTGACACAGGTTCCGACAACGGTTAAGAATACGGAGTTGAAGAAACCGGTAAACAGGATCTTCTTGGAAAATGCATATTTGTAGGATTCCAGTGTAAATCCCTGCGGGAGCAGATACAGACTGCTTAAACTGGATTGGGTCGGATCACTGAAGGAATACATGACCACATACCAGAACGGATATACCATAATGATTCCGATCACAATAAAAAGCAGGTAATTTAAAACAGTAAAAGGCGAAACTTTCTTTCTCTTGCGCGTCATACGATTCCTTCCTCTCCGAACATCTTACTGATCTTATTGGCGCTGGTAACTAAAATCAGAGCTATCACTGATTTAAAGGTATCCACAGCAGCCGCAAAGCTGTAAGAACCACGTCCTAAGCCTTCCCGATATACAAAGGTATCAAAAATATCGATCTTCTCCATGGTGATCGGGTTCTGCAGTACCAGGATCTGTTCAAAACCGGCATTCATGACTTTACCGATTCTTAAGATCAACATGACAACCACGATCGATGAGATTGCCGGAAGTGTAATATGAAGCATCTGCTGGAACTTATTTGCTCCATCCATTCTTGCCGCCTCATATAAGCTGATATCCACCTGCGTCAATGCTGCTAAAAAGACAATGGTACTCCATCCGGCCTCTTTCCAGATATCTGACAGAATAACCACCCAGAAAATCGTGTTCTTCTTTGCCATGATGTTGACCGGTTCCATTCCAAAGGTCCTGAAGAACTGTCCCGCCAGTCCGAAAACCGGCGAGAACAGATTCAGCATGATGCCTCCAATTACAACCCAGGAAAGGAAATGTGGAAGATAGATAAATGTCTGGGTCACTCTCTTAAATTTGATGTTCCTGATCTCATTTAAGAGGATCGCTAAAAGAACCGGGATAGGGAATCCGATGACGATCTTCGTCAGACTAATCACCAGTGTATTTTTAAATACATTCCAGAAATCCGCGGAATGAACCAGTTCTTTAAAATTTTCCAGTCCTACCCAGTCACTGGCCCAGATTCCTTTAAAGATATTATAATTTTTAAAAGCAATCACAAGGCCAAACATGGGCAGATACCGGAACAACACAAAGTACAGCAGACCAGGTAACATCAGTAAATAGAGGGTCTTATGTTCTTTGATTGATTTCCAAAGCTTTCCTTGTTTGTTTTGCGTGCGTGATACTGCCTCCATGTCAACCTCTCCTTATATTTGTTTCATGATCGTTGTTTTGTTATTTCTGCTTTGCCTGATATGCTGCGTCAATCGCCTCTGTCAGCTTATCACCGCCACGAGAATTCCACTCTTTTACAAAGTCTTCAAAACCGCCATCGATCGGAGTTTCACCGACGATCATCTCGATAAATCTGGTATTGGTGATCTCCTTCAGTTTTGGATAAATATCATTTAACTCATCAATGAAAATACCGTCTGCCGGATTTGGTGTGCAGATTGTGTGAGAGAACTCGAATGCATCAAACAGCTCATCAGAAGAATGATCAAATAATACGGTATTGCCAATAAAGAACTTGTTCAGATCCAGCTCATTGGTCTTTTCATCATCGATCAGTCTGACCAGCTTCTCACCTTCCCATTTGTAATGCTCTCCCTCTACACCATACTGTGCAAAGCGGTTTCCTTCCTCAGACATCAGATAATCGATCAGTCTTAAGCATGCATCAATGTTCTTGGAATCCTTAGAAATAAAGGTTCTTAACCAGCCTCTCTCGCTTGCCATACGGATACCTACCGGGTTCTCACAGCCACCCTTCAGAACCGGTCCATAGACATGCTTGCCTTCCGGATATGCCTGGATAAATGGCTCATAGTAGTTGGACCAGTTATTCTGATCAAAGATATGGATCTTGGTCACACCTGCGCCAAATACACCGCTTTTTACTTTCTGCTGCCATCTCTTCGGATCATCGGTTACAAACTCCGGATCGATCAGTCCATCTGTATACATCTTATTTAAGAATACTAACGCATCCTTCATGCCAGGCTGAATGGAACCATTCACAAGATGTCCATCCTGCAGCATCCAGTAGTTTGGCAGTGCTCCATATGCGCCAAAGATATGATCGAACCATGTTGTATCAACATTCTGATAACCGCCAAATGCAAAGGTATCATCCACACCGTTGTCATCCGGATCTTCTTTTGCAACCGCAGTTGCTACTTTATAATACTCGTCCAGAGTGGTTGGTACTTCCAGTCCCAGCTTATCTAACCAGTCCTGACGATATGCGATGATCGACAGTGGGTTTGGATTTTTGATACCGATTGAATAGATATTTCCATCCGTATATCTCATCAGATCCCAGGTTGCTTCATCACGGCCGTTTTTAATGTTTGGATAATTATCCCAGTATTCATTGATTGGAAGAAGAATACCTGCAGATAATAACTGGCTCTCCATGGTCTCTGTCTCGCACTGGATGATATCAGGACGATCACCGGATGCCAGGAGAATATTCAGTTTGTTATCTAATTCTTTTGTCGGAACCTGGATGATCTCCAATTCTGTATTGGTTGCCTGCTCGATCATTGTCTTCGCATATGATCCATCCACGATGTTTTTATTGGTTAAGAATAATTTTAAATGTGTAGGTGCTTCATTAGAAGTATTTGCCTCTCCAGCCGCTCCCCCTGCTGCTGTTGTAGTCTCTTCTGCTTTCGCTGTAGTTTCCTCTGCTTTCTTGGAAGAACCACATCCGGCTAATGTTCCAGCTGTCATACAGACTACCAACACCCCTGCTGCTGCCCTCACTAATGTTTGTTTTTTCATAAACAACCTCCTTTGTGCATTTTAGATAGTTTTTCTTAACTAGCCCCTGTTCGTTTGTGTATTTATCATAGTATCAGTCTTCTGTTTATTCAATTCTCGATTTCTTAGATTGTATCCTTTTCGCTATATTTCGCATACTATATCTGGTTTTTTTCGTCTAATATGGGTTTTTTAATATGTTTTTCTGCGTTTTTTATTGTATGTTATTCTATATACCTTGTTGTATTAATTACTTTTTTTATTCATATCAGACAAATTCAGGGGGATATTTCATGAACACTTATTACGGAACCGTTGACATTGGCGGCACAAAGATCATGGCCGGAATTACTGACTCAGAGGGCTGCATCAAAAGCTGGGAGAGTTTTCCTACGCTGGAACTTAAGGTCTCACAGACGATGGATCGACTGATCGTTTCTTTAAAACAACAATGTGACAAGCTTCTATTGGATTTTTCTTCTTTAAAGGGGATCGGCATCGTATGTGCCGGACCGGTAGATCCACAGAATGGAACGATTGAAAATCCCTACACGCTTCCGGGCTGGGATCATTATCCAATCGTTCAGGTCTTAAACGAACGGACCCAGCTTCCGGTCCTTCTGGAAAATGATGTGAATGGCGCGCTTCTCGGAGAAGCCTCCATCAAACACCTGACCCACCGCCGGGTCCTCATGATCGCTTTTGGCACCGGGATCGGCTGTGCCTTTCAGGCTGACGGCAGGCTGTTCCGGGCCGGGGCAGGTTTTCACCCGGAGCTGGGACATATCCTGATCTCACCGGATTCTGACACTGATCCACTCAATCCACCAGAGCCGTGCTACTGCGGTCACCGAAGCTGCTTTGAAAATCTCTGGTCCGGCTCCGCATTGCATCACCGCGCCAAGGCACTGGGATTCCAGGATTTTAATGATCTCTACGAAAAATGGACAAAAAAAGATCCAGACGCCGCTGCATTCATCCGGAAAATCCGTTTTGAACTGCAGACTGCCATCTGGAATCTCAGTATTATATTCAAACCAGATATCATAATCCTGGGTGGTGGCGTCATGAAGACCTATTATTCGTTCGCCAAAGACGCACTCTCCGAAACCAATGGCTCCTTCACCGCTTTCGTCCCGTCCTATGAAATCCTGCAGGCCGATCCGGATAAAAACCCGGCGCTGGTGGGGGCGATGCGGCTCTTTGCGAAAACTATCTGATTCATAAAACGTAAAAAACAGGGCTGCCACATTTTTATCTTTTCCGTGGCACCCTGTTCTTTATATTTTTATTCGACTGTCTTATAATCTTCTACATAAGTCAGCACATCGCCATCTAAGTTCTCACCACTGTAAGCTTCACCATTTACCAGAATCTCTAAGCTGTCTAACTCAAAATTTTCACAGAAGGTGTTGCCAATGGCACATAACACAGCCTTAGAAGCATATGGGTCTAACTGGGACAGATCCAGGGTACCGACTCTCTCGCCGGAACCAGTTTCGGATGCGTCTACGCCTGGGCCTGCTTTCTCACCACCGGAAATATCAAAGGAATTCACAGTAGTTCCTTCATCCAGAATGGATTTCTCTACCAGAAGTGCTGCAACTGTATCTGCATCAACTGTTTCTGCGTCTTCCATCTCTGTCTTTAAGCCGTTTCCCTCGTCATTTAACATATAAACTAAAACACTGTCCATCACCTCTGCGTTTGGATCCGGGGTTTCCGTTTTAGGGTCAACTGCCGGTTGATTCAATGCTCTTGCCTCTTCTGGTGTTAAACCGTCCGGGCTTAAATTCTCTCCGCTCTTCTCACCTGCCTGATTCTCCGTCTGAGCTTTCGTTGGCTCAACCTTTGTTGGGGAACAAGCGGCTAAAGACAGTGCCATCATCATTCCTGCAGCGTATACAGCTAATTTTTTCATAATTTTTGTCTCCTTCTTTAGTTCTCTTGCCAATTTCGAAACCATTTATTTAATTTCGTCAGGGTTTTAATCAGTAACTCCATCTCCTCCGATGTCAGTTCATCGGATATGCTGTCGATCATCGCCTTATGAAACCGTGCGTGATGGACATAAGCGGCCCTGCCCCGCTCCGTCAGGGAAATATAAACCACTCTCCGGTCCTCTTTGCCACGTTCCCGAAGAACATATCCTTTTTTCACAAGGCTGTTCATGGCAATGGTCAGAGTTCCTACTGTTACAGAAATTTCTCTGGCGATGGTTGACATGTTTTTAGGCTCGTTCATGCCGATCGCTTCTATAATATGCATATCATTGTTGGTGATATCCTGAAATTCCTCCGTGATAATGGCTTTCTGCTCGATATCCATCACATCCCGGAACAAATTCACCAAAACTTCATTCAGCGTCTTGTAAGTATCCACTGCTTATCCTCTCGTCTGACGATCTTTAAAGTTTCTTAACGATTATACATGATTTCAATTTCAATGGCAACCACCTATTCTTAGAGTTTTCTTACAAAAAGCCAGCTTTTACCATTAAAATGCTCATGAACATCCCGAAGACTGTCGCCATCAGCGCCCCGGGAAGTGTATAACGGGTTTTTTTGACCTCTGCTGCCATAAAATACAGACTCATCGTATAAAAAATAGTTTCTGTACAGGAAAGTAGCAGCGATACCATCAATCCGATCCGAGAATCCGGCCCGTATTCCTTGAAAATATCCAGCGCCAGCCCGGTTGCTGCACTGGAAGAAAATAATTTCACCACCGCTACCGGAATCACCTGGGACGGGACTCCTGCTTTCTCCGCCACGGGAGCAAGAAATCCAGCAAACCACTCCAGTAACCCCGATGCCCGCAGAATCCCGGTTCCCACCATCAGCCCAACCAGTGTAGGAAATACACCCATAACGGTTCTGGCTCCTTCTTTGGCCCCTTCTGCGAAATCATCGTAGACCGGGCGCTTCATCAGTAACCCAAAGGTTACCATGTATACAATAACCAAAGGAATCATGAAACGGGAAATATACAGGAGGAATCTCATAACCGCCCACCTCCTACGTTACCATCGGTCCATGATTCCTGTCCAGGCATTCCACGATTTTGCATTCCACGATTTTGCATTCCACGATTCTGCATTCCACGATTCTGCCATCTCCATTTCTGAGCTTCCCGTCTCTTTAATTCCAGGTTTTGTCTTTCCCTGCAGAATACCACCGCCACAAGAGTTGTCACCAATGTGATCACAAGGGCTGGGCCTACGATCGCCATGGGCATGCGGCTGCCATACCGGCTGCGATAGGCGATCATATTCACCGGGATCAGCTGAAGAGAAGAAATGTTGATGATCAGAAAGGTACACATTTCCCCGCTGGCAGTGCCCTCTGGAACGCTTCTGGCGTACATGGGATCTGCGCGGCGGCGTTCTTCTTCCAGCTTTTTTAAATCTTCCATGGCCTTCAAACCCGCAGGTGTTGCCGCCCAGCCAAGTCCCAGGACATTGGCAATGAGATTGGCAGAGATAGAGCCAACTGCCGGATGGCCACACGGCAGCTCCGGAAATAAAAAATGGATCAACGACGTCATTTTCCTGGTCAATGCTTCGATCACCCCAGCCCGCTCACCAATTTTTAATATCCCGGTCCAGAAGGACATGATCCCAAGCATGGTAATGCACAAGCTGACGGCCTCTCCGGCAGACTGGAAAGCAGCTTCGGTTACTGCCTGGATGTTTCCATTAAAACTCCCATATATGATTCCGGCGATCATCATGAACGCCCAGAGTCCATTTAGCATATTGGTCTGTCCCTGGTCTTTTTTTCACTATATGAAGAAGATAGGGTAATTCATGCCTGCGAATTTTACGAAAATGAATCCTGTATACAACATTCACTGTCATCGGGCGTGACACCAACTTTCTTATGGACGAAAACCGGGGAATCCCGCGTCTCTTACTGCGAAATCCCCCTTCGTAAATCTTATATTATGATGTTGGGGTCAAAAGCTTTTGACCCCTCTGATACCGGATTGCTCTGCACTGCGTGCTCCCACAATCCTCAAAAACATTCGTAATTCGCTCATTTTTCTTTGAAAAATGGCTGCTTACTCATGTTTTTGGCGGGTCTCAAGGTCAAAAATTCTCCTGCAAGCAAGCTTGCGTCGAACTTCTGACCTTTTGACCCTGGTATCATATTATATCCCAGATACCAGATCGTCCATCACTTCCTGCACGGTCTCGATCCGTTCTGCCCGATATGCGTTGCTTCCGCAGAATAACAACGCCTGGTCTAAATGACCCTCTGCAGCCTGAACCAAAGCATCCGTGATGCAATACGGGATCTTGGCACGGTCACAGCGTTCCAGACACTGATAGCAGTGTTTTGGCGGCTTCCGCTCTGCTTCTACCTGTTTTAAGAATGCGTTGCGGATGGCTCTGCCTGGCATTCCCACCGGGCTCTTGGTGATGACGATATCTTCCTGTTTTGCCTGAATGTACGCCTGCTTGTAAGCCTCTGGTGCATCACATTCCTCCGTGGTGACAAAACGTGTTGCAACCTGGACACCGTCTGCGCCTAATTCCAGCTGGTGAAGGACGTCCTCATGAGTATAGATGCCACCAGCAACGACAACCGGGATCATTTTCCCATATTTTTCACCTAACTTTTTCACAAAATCGATGATGGAACGGATCTCCGCCTCATAAGCTTCTTTATGGAAGGTATGAGCCGTATCGATGGTATCGGCCTCCAATTCTGTCAGCTGCTCTCTGGAAAATCCCAGATGACCGCCTGCCAATGGCCCCTCGATCACCACCAGATCCGGAGTGGTCTGGTATTTCCGCTCCCATAATTTACAGATCACAGAAACGGATTTTAAAGAAGAAACAATGGGCGCCAGTTTGGTGTTTAATCTAGCCGCCGGATCGCCCGCCTTACCTTCTGCCTCTCGGACATACTCTGGAAGGGAAACCGGAAGACCCGCACCGGAAATAATGATGTCAGCGCCAGCTTTCACTGCGGTTTTGACATATTCCTCGTAGTTTCTGGTGGCTACCATGATGTTAAAGCCGATGGCACCTTTGGGTGCAATTTCTCTGGCTTTTTTCAGTTCACTTCCAATGGCTCTTAAGTTGGCTTTTAACGGGTTTTCCTTAAAATCTGGCTCCCGGAAACCAATCTGGGCCGTGGAAATGATTCCAAGTCCTCCGACTTTTGCCACAGCTCCGGCCAGAGAGGACAGGCTGATGCCAACTCCCATGCCGCCCTGGATCACTGGTTTCTCGATCACCAGATCACCGATTACTAATGGTTTCATTTTGTCCATCATTTTCCTCCTAGAACGCCCGGAATCTTTCGTATCTCTGCTGTGCCAGTTCTTCTCCTGACAATTCGCTCATTTCTGATAAGAATCCACCAATTTTCTGGTCTAATACTTCCGTGATCCGTCCCATCTCCTCTGCACAGGCCGGAACCGGCTCCGGGATCACCTGGTCAACTACGTGAAGTTCCAACAGGTCTTTGGCGGTCATTTTCATCACTTCCGCCGCCTGGGCCGCTTTTTTGCTGTCTTTCCAGAGAATGGAGGCAAAGCCTTCTGGGGATAGTACAGAATAAACCGCATTTTCCATCATCCAGACCTGATTTGCCACAGCAACTGCCAGGGCGCCGCCGGAACCACCTTCTCCGATCACGATGGAAAGTACTGGAACCTTTAAATCCGCCATCTCAAACAAATTTCTGGCAATGGCTTCGCCCTGTCCACGCTCCTCAGCCTCGATGCCGCAGAATGCGCCTGGAGTGTCCACGAAACAGATCACCGGACGTCCAAAAGCCTCTGCCTGCTTCATCAGCCGAAGAGCCTTGCGGTAACCTTCTGGAGATGGCATACCGAAGTTGTATTTTAAGTTCTCCTTGGTGGTCTTGCCTTTCTGCTGTCCGATCACTGTCACCGGCATTCCATGGAATGTAGCGATTCCACCGATGACAGCGCCGTCATCGCCGTAATAACGGTCTCCGTGAAGCTCCATGAAATCCGGAAACAGACGAGTGATGTAATCAAGAGCAGTAGGACGGTCAGATTTTCTGGAGAGAAGGACGTGGTCCCAGGCTGTCTTGACACCGGATACCGTTTTCTGCTGCGCAGCTGTGTGAGCCGATACGCCTGCACAATTCTGGACATCCGACTGACTCTCTCCACCAACATCCTGGATTTTATCTGAATTATCCACAATCTCATCCGCAGTTTTCCCCACGCCATGCACCCGCAGGATCTGGCCCAGCACCTCTTTCATCTCTTCACGAGACACAATTTTATCCACAAATCCATGCTCTAATAAGAATTCTGCTCTCTGGAAGCCCTCCGGCAGTTTCTGCCCGATGGTCTGCTGGATCACTCTCGGTCCTGCAAATCCGATCAGCGCTCCCGGCTCGGCTAAGATCACATCACCTAACATGGCAAAGCTGGCAGTTACGCCTCCGGTAGTCGGATCAGTCAGGACACTGATAAATAGCTGGCCTGCCTCATGGTGCCGTTTCAGCGCCGCGCTGGTCTTTGCCATCTGCATCAGGGAGATACACCCCTCCTGCATTCTGGCGCCGCCGGAGCAGGCAAAGATGATCACCGGAAGTTTTTCTTCGGTTGCCCGCTCTACCATCCGTGTGATCTTCTCACCTACCACATGACCCATGCTGCTCATCATAAATCGGGCATCACAGACACCGATAGCAGATTTCTGCCCCTGGATCTTACAGCTTCCGGTGACAATGGCCTCATTTAACCTGGTTTTCTCCTGAGCTGCCTGTACCTTTTCCTCGTAGCCTGGGAAGCCTAACGGGTTGGAGAACTCCATCTGGGCGTTCCACTCCTCAAAGGTTCCTGGATCTGCCACCAGATCGATCCGGCGGTAGGCATGCACCCGGAAATATGCCTTACACTTCGGGCAGATATAATTATTATTTTTCACGTCCTCGCCGTACACCGGCTGTCCGCATTTTTTACATTTTCTCCAAAGGCCCTCTGGAATATTCGGTTCATTTTTTGAATGATTCTTGTATTTTGTATCAATCAGCGTGTACGTTTTCTTAAACATATCTCTCAACATGTTCTATGGCCCTCCTTTCCAGTGCCTTGGAGTGTACTAGAGTTTTTCTCTTTCATTCTTTACAATACTGTGGGAAATACGTGGGAATAAAATGGGTATCCGTATCCCCCTTCTGATAAGCCTCGTGGCTTAAGATCTCATACTGGAAATCCAGATTGGTCTCGATCCCCTCAATCACCAGCTCGCCAAGAGCGCTCCGCATTTTGGCGATGGCAGTCTCCCGGTCTTCGCCGTGAACAATTAATTTCAACAGCATGGAGTCGTAGTTCGCCGGAACCTGATAATCATTGTAAATATGAGTGTCGATGCGTACTCCATTGCCGCCCGGCACATGGACATTGGTGATCTTTCCAGGACACGGCATAAAATTCTTCGCCGGATTTTCGGCGTTGATCCGGCATTCGATGGCGTGTCCGGTGAGATGGATGTCATCCTGTGTCATAGACAGCCGCTCGCCAGCCGCGATCTTGATCTGTTCTTTGATCAGATCCAGCCCTGTCACCATCTCCGTAACCGGGTGCTCCACCTGGATCCGGGTGTTCATTTCCATAAAATAGAAATTTTTATCTTTATCTAACAAAAACTCGATAGTTCCCGCATTTTCATAACCAACCGCTTTGGCTGCACGAATGGCAGTCTCGCCCATTTTCTTTCGCAGCTCCGGGGAAATGGCAGCGCAGGGGGATTCCTCCAGCACCTTCTGGTGACGGCGCTGGATGGAGCAGTCACGCTCTCCCAGATGCACCACATTGCCATATTTATCTGCCAGAATCTGGAACTCGATGTGCCGTGGGCGTTCCACGTAGCGCTCTAAGTACATCGTATCATCGGAAAATCCTTTGATGGACTCCATCTGGGCATTCTGGAAATTAGCGTCAAAGTCCTCCGGACCTCTGGAGATCCGCATGCCCTTTCCACCGCCGCCGGAGGATGCCTTGATCATCACCGGATAACCGATCTCCTCTGCCATTTTTCTGGCTTCTTCCACCGTATAGACCGGAGTTTTGCTTCCCGGGACTACCGGAACTCCTGCCTCCATCATGGTTTTTCTTGCCTCGGATTTGTTGCCCATCCGGTGGATGATCTCTGCGGACGGTCCGATAAACGCAATATTGCATTTTGCACATAATTCCGCGAATTTTGCATTTTCTGATAAAAATCCAAATCCCGGATGAATCGCTTCCGCACCCATGGCAACGGTTGCCGCCAGGATCTGTTCCATATTCAGATAACTTTTGGTAGACGGAGCCGGTCCGATGCAGATGGCTTCATCCGCAAGCAGGGTATGAAGGCTGTCCCGGTCTGCCTCAGAATAAACTGCGACTGACTGGATTCCCATTTCCCTGCAGGCCCGGATGATCCGCACCGCGATCTCGCCCCGGTTGGCAATCAATATCTTACGAAACATAGTTTTCCCCTATCCGATCATAAATGTTAATTCTGCAGAAACAGCAACCTTGCCGTCAACCGTAGCAACCGCTTTTCCTATGCCAACCGGTCCCTTCTGCTTAATGATCTCGCATTCCAGCTTTAATTTATCTCCAGGAACCACTTTCCGTTTGAATTTTGCTTTATCAATGGCTCCAAAATAAGCGGTCTTGCCCTTATTTTCCTCTACACTTAAGATGGCAACCGCACCAACCTGAGCTAACGCCTCAATCATCAGGACGCCCGGCATGACCGGCTCCTGTGGAAAATGGCCGCGGAACTGCGGCTCATCGTAAGTGATACATTTATAGCCTACGGCTCTCACTCCCGGCTCCAGTTCTTCGATGCAGTCGATTAGAAGAAATGGATGTCTGTGGGGAATGATCTCCTGAATTTCTTTAATTCCCAGCATGTGATATCTCCTTAATGAATCCGGAACAGCGGCTGGCCATACTCAACGACCTCTTCATTGCCAACCATGACCTCTTCCACCACTCCGTCATACTCGCTCTCAATCTCATTCATCAGCTTCATAGCCTCAACAATACCCAGAACCTGTCCCTTTTTCACGGTGTCACCAACTTTTACGAAGCTCTCTGCTTCTGGGGAAGAGGAGCTGTAAAAGGTTCCTACCAACGGGGAAACCACGATTTTATCAGAATTGATCGGAGCCGTTTTCGCTGCCGCGCCAGTATTTGCCACAGCGTTGCCTGTCTCCTGTGCTGCGCCTCCTGCTGCACCGAAACTGCCAAAATCCGGCATCTGCACGCCGGCCACCTGCATTTCGGCTCCTGCAGCTCCAGCTCCGGTATTGCCAGCTACCACGTTAACCACAGGATGTTCCTTCTTCAAAGACAGCTTGACATTTCCATCATCTACCTTCAGCTCCGTCAGGCCATTGTCCGCAACCGCCTGCACCAGTGCTAAAATATCCTGAATTTCCATTTTCCGCCTCCTACTCTTCGAAACGCTTCACCAGAAGGCTGGCGTTGTGTCCGCCAAAACCTAAGGAGTTACTGATGGCATAGTTCACATCGGTAGAAATGCCCTCGCCTTTGGTGTAATCCAGGTCGCACTCTTCGTCTGCTACCTCCAGACCAGCCGTTGCGTGAATAAAACCATCCTCAATCGATTTCACACAGACGATGAATTCCACGCCGCCTGCTGCGCCTAAGAGATGTCCGATCATGGACTTGGTAGAGTTGATATGAACGTCCCTGGCATGATCGCCCAGGGCCAGCTTGATCGCTTTTGTCTCAAATAAATCATTGTGATGGGTTCCGGTTCCGTGGGCGTTCACGTAATCAATCTGCTCTGGTTTCACGCCGCCATCCGCCATGGCGTATTCCATGGCTTTTGCCGCACCGCTTCCGTCCTCTGCCGGAGAAGTGATGTGGAAGGCATCACAGGTGGCACCATAGCCAACTAACTCCGCATAGATCTTGGCTCCTCTTGCCTTTGCGTGCTCCAGTTCCTCTAATACCACCACACCAGCGCCTTCGCCCATGACGAAACCGCCTCTTTCCTTATCAAATGGAATCGATGCCCGTAACGGGTCCTGAGAGGTGCTTAATGCAGTCAGGGCAGTAAATCCGGCAACGCCGATCGGTGTCACGCTTGCCTCAGTACCGCCAGCTACCATCACCTCTGCCTCGCCGTACTGGATGGAACGGAACGCCTCTCCAATCGAATGAGTTCCGGTAGCGCAGGCTGTCACTACGTTAAAGCATTTACCCTTTAAACCAAACTGGATGGCTACGTTTCCTGCTGCCATATTGCTGATCATCATCGGAACCAGAAGGGGATTCACTCTTCCAGGTCCTTTTTCCAATAATTTCTGATGCTCACGCTCCACTGCCTGAAGGCTTCCGATACCAGAGCCGACACACACGCCGACACGGTATGGATCTTCATGTTCCATGGAAATACCTGCGTCCTCTAATGCCTCCTTAGAAGCCGCTACAGCAAACTGAGAAAAACGCTCCATTCTCTTAGCTGTTTTCGGATCCATACAAGCCTTCGGATCGAAATCCTTCACTTCTGCTGCCAGTTTTGCCTTATATTCCGTTGTATCAAATGCGGTGATCGGAGCGATTCCTACTTTTTTCTCTTTCAAACCATTCCAGAAAGACTCCACATCATTTCCGATAGGTGTCACTGCCCCTAAACCGGTTACTACGACTCTTCTTTTCATGTTCATGTCCTCTCTACATTGCCATTCCGCCATCTACACACAGCACCTGTCCGGTGATGTATCGGGCCTCGTCGGATGCTAAAAATGCCACTGCGTAAGCGATATCTTTGGTCTCGCCAAAGGTTTTTAACGGGATCTGGGCGGTCGCCGCCTCTTTCACGCTGTCTGATAACACCTCTGTCATTTCTGTATTAACAAAACCGGGTGCCACTGCGTTAACGGTAATACCGCGGCTTGCCAGTTCTCTGGCTGCGGATTTGGTCATTCCGATGATTCCTGCTTTGGATGCGGAATAATTGACCTGTCCTGCATTTCCCATAACACCGGATACGGAGGAAATGTTGATGATCCGGCCGCCTCTCTGTTTTACCATCTGTCTTGCCACATGACGCATGCAGTTGAACGCGCCTTTTAAGTTGGTGTTTAAGACTGCGTCAAAATCTTCCTCGGACATCTTCATCAGAAGACCGTCTCTGGTGATTCCGGCGTTGTTCACCAGAATGTCTACCCGGCCATAGGTTTTGATCACATAGTCCATCATTTCCCCAGCCTTTGTAAAGTCGGAAATGTCACACTGAATGGCTTCTGCCTTTCCTCCTGCTGCTTCAATCTCCTGCACTGTCTCCTCGGCCCGTTTTGCGGAACCGCAGTAGTTGACGATCACCAATGCACCTTTTGCCGCTAAGGTCTTTGCGATCTCTTTTCCAATTCCACGGCCTGCGCCGGTTACGATGGCTATTTTGTCTGTAAACATTCTGCACACGCCTCCACATCTTCCATTTTTTCTATATTAAGAACGGTTACGTTCCGGTTGATCTTTTTCATAAATCCGCTTAAGGTCTTGCCTGGTCCGATCTCAATGAAAGTATCCACGCCATCGGCGATCATCATTTCCACACTCTGCTGCCACCGGACGGAGGAAGAAACCTGTTTCTCTAACAGTGGTTTTACGGATTCTGCATCGGTTACATACTGGGCGGTCACATTGGCCACATATGGGATCTGTGGCTTGGAAACCGGTACCTGTTCCAGCACCTGCCCCAGTTTTTTTCCTGCTTCTGTTAACATACGGGAATGGAATGGTCCACTGACCTTCAGTGGAATCACCCGTTTGGCTCCCGCCGCTTTTAAACTCTCAGCTGCCGCTTCGACTGCCTCTTTTTTGCCGGAGATCACGATCTGTCCCGGACAATTATAATTAGCGATCTGCACATCATCCATGGAGGCTAAGACCTCCTCGATCGCAGATGCCTCCATGCCAAGCACAGCGGCCATGGAGCCAATGCCCACCGGAACCGCCTGCTGCATGAGGATACCTCTCTGCCTTACGGTGGTGATTGCGTCCGCGTCCGACATAACGCCAGCCGCCGCCAATGCGCAGTATTCTCCCAGGCTTAAACCAGCCGCTACATCCGGACGGATTCCAGTGCGTTCGGTAAATACCTTCATCATGGCGATGCTGGTAGTTACCATGGCTGCCTGTGTATACTCAGTGATGTCCAGACGGTCGTTTGGCTCAAACACCAGCTCCGGCATGGAAAATCCCAGAAGCTCGCTGGCCTGGTCAAATACCTTTCTTCCGGTTTCTGTCTGCTCGTAAAAATCTCTGCCCATTCCCGTATACTGGGCTCCCTGTCCTGGGAAAATAAATGCGATCTTGCTCATCGTAAAGCTCCTTATCTTATACTGTGTGCCCGCCTGGCCTTGTCACTTTCTGTAGGCTGACCTGGCGGACACGTCAGGCTGATTTCCTATCTGCCAAGCAGTTTTTCTGCCTGTTCCATCATTTCATCGATCATTTCCTTACAGGTCTGCTCTTTGGTGATCATTCCTGCGATCTGTCCTGCCATAACAGTTCCATTGGTCACATCGCCCTCCTGAACTGCTTTTCTTAAAGTTCCTAATGTCAGGTACTCCAATTCCTCGAAGGATTTTCCTTCCTGCTCTAACTTGATGTACTCTCTGGTCATCTGGTTTCTCAGACAGCGTACCGGATGTCCGTGGGTTCTGCCCGTTACGGTAGAATCAATATCCTTTGCTTTGATGATCCGCTGCTTGTAGTTCTCATGCACAATGGATTCTTTGGAAACCACAAACCGGGTTCCGATCTGAACTGCCTCCGCACCCAGCATAAATGCCGCCGCGATACCTCTGCCGTCTGCGATACCACCTGCTGCGATCACCGGAATGGATACTGCATCCACCACCTGTGGAACCAGGGTCATGGTAGTCTGCTCGCCAATATGGCCGCCGGACTCCATTCCCTCTGCAACAACCGCGTCAGCGCCGTATTTTTCCATACGCTTTGCCAATGCCACAGAAGCTACAACCGGGATTACTTTAATGCCGGCTGCTTTCCACATATCCATGTATTTCTCCGGGTTACCTGCACCTGTGGTGACCACCTTGATCCCTTCCTCGACAACCACTCTGGCCACATCGTCTGCATGAGGGCTTAACAGCATCACATTGACGCCGATCGGTTTATCGGTCAGTTCTCTTGCCTTGCGGATCTCTTCCCGGACTACCTCGCCAGGTGCATTAGCTCCGCCGATCAGTCCCAGACCACCAGCAGCGGAAACGGCCGCCGCCAGATGATGCTCCGCCACCCATGCCATACCGCCCTGGATGATCGGATACTGGATTCCTAAAAGTTCTGTAATTCTTGTTTTCATATCTGCCTCCGCTGCTGATGGAATTTCTTTACTCTAACTTTACTTCCTGATATACAAACTGCCTATATGCCTGCACGCAGGAATGCCGGGCTGTTTATTCAACACCCTTTGCCTTTAAATAATCCATAACCTCGCCAACGCTGGTCAGCTTCTCTAAGTCCTCAGCCGGGATCTCAACAGAATACTCATCCTCTAATGCCATAACTAACTCAAATAAGTCTAAGGAATCTGCACCTAAATCCTCTTTGAATTTAGAAGCCTCTGTGATGGTGTCTGCGTCTACACTTAACTGGTCTGCGATGATCTCTTTCATTTTCTCTAACATGGTTTTAATCTCCTTTTTGTCTTGAATTTTTATTTATATTTTTGTTGCTTCGCTGCCTTTTACAATTTATGTAATTCTTTGTTTCCTCACATGATTTCTCATGTATGGCTTTCTTACTGAATCTTTGGTTTTAATACTTTGGTTTTCAAAGTATTCGGTTAAAAAAAATAACTTGCTTACCATCTCACAAGCGTCGCGCCCCAGGTCAGTCCTGCGCCGAATCCGGCAAGTACCAGCAGATCACCTTTCTGGATCTTTCCAGCCCGGTTTAGCTCATCTAACAGAAGCGGGATCGAAGCACCGGATGTATTGCCGTAATGCTCCATATTGGTAGGAATCTGCTCCATGGACACCTTTAACCGTTTGGCGATAGCCTCCGCGATCCGGTAATTGGCCTGATGCAGAACATAATGTTTTACATCCTTTGGCTCCAGTCCATTCTCATCCAGAAGCTCTTTGATCGTCTCCGGAACCTTCTTCACCGCAAACTTAAAGACTTCCTGGCCATCCATGGTCATGTAGCCGATCTGCGGTTCCGTATTAGTCAGGAAATTACCAACAGTCCGTGATACACAGGAAAGCACCGGACCTTTTTTTCCGTCAGAGCCCATCTTCATAGCGAAAATGCCAGATTTTTCTGTCTTCACAGCAGTCTGAGTTTCCAGGTCTGCCTTCACACAGCTTACCATTCCTGCTTCCACCTGACTTACTGGTTCCTCGACTCTCAGCACCGCCGCCCCTGCGCCGTCACCAAACAGCACACAGGTGCTCCGGTCGCTCCAGTCTACGATCTTACTCAACGCATCCGCTCCGATCACAAGCGCTGTCCTGTAAATCCCGGAACCTAAAAATGCATAGGCCGTGTTCACCGCAAACAGGAATCCCGAACAGGCCGCGCTGATGTCATAGGCTACCGCCCGTTCCGCACCAATAGCCGCCTGGACCATACACGCTGCGTTTGGAAAGCAATGATCCGGCGTTGAAGTTGCCACCAGGATCAGATCCACATCATTTGCGCTGACTCCGGCATTTTCCAGAGCTGCCTTCGCTGCTCCCGCTGCCAGCTCCGCCGTATCCGCTCCTTCTGAGATCCGTCTCTCCCGGATTCCCGTCCGGCTCTGGATCCACTCATCACTGGTCTCCACGATCTGAGCCAGATCGTCATTGGTCACGATCCGCTCCGGAACACAGGAACCAGTTCCTATTATCTTTGTTATCATTCTTGTCACCATTTCATTTTGTGTTTCAAATAGTTTGAATATCAAAGTAATAATATAAAAGGAAATGGTATTTGTCAAGAACTTTTTCTCGACAAATACCATTTCAGTTCTATCACAACAGCTGCTGATACACATCCCTCTTACTGATTCCCCGGTCCTTCGCCACCCGTCTCATAGCCTCTTTATGGTCGATTCCCTGGCTCTCGTACATCTCCATGTGTTCTTCCAGGGTCATCTCTTCCCAGGATTTTGCCAGTTCTTCTTTCTTTTGGGCAATACTCTTGCCCTCGATCACCAGCACGCACTCGCCCTTTGGTTCTTCCACCTCATAGCGGGCCAGTGCTTCCTCGAATGTAGTCTGATACGCTTCCTCATACTTTTTCGTCAGCTCCCTGCAGATGGTCAGCCGACGGTTACCCAGCGCCTCTTTTAATTCTTCCAGAGTCCGCACCAGACGGTGTGGTGCTTCATAAATGATGATGGTGCGGCTTTCATTTTTCAGTTCATCCAGAATCCACTGTTTTTCCTTCTTCTCTGACGGCAGAAATGCCTCAAAACAGAATCTTCTGGTAGCAAGGCCGGACATCGTTAAGGCTGTAATACACGCCGCCGGGCCCGGAAGGGAAGTAACTTCGATTCCAGCCTCATAACACTGGCGTACCAGCTCCTCGCCCGGATCAGAGATGCCTGGAGTTCCTGCATCGGTGATTACCGCAATCTTCACACCTTCTTTTAACTGTTCCACCAGGTATCTGGCTTTGTCTACCTTGTTAAACTCATGGTAGCTGGTCATAGGGGTCTTGATGCCAAAATGATTTAGCAGCTTAATGCTGTGTCTGGTATCTTCTGCCGCGATCAAATCCACTTCTTTTAATGTGTTCAGCACCCGGAACGTGATATCCTCCAGATTACCGATGGGGGTCGCGCACAAATATAATTTTCCTGCCATATTGTTCCCTTCTCTTCCTAGTATCCATAAATATCATAGATCTCATCTGTATACACGCCCTGTTCTTTGTATACAACAATCGGTGCCTCCACCTTGATCATGGACTTCCCTCCACGGACTGCTTCGATCAGCACCATGTTGGCATCCTTATCCACAAACGGGTGCACCAGCTTCATCCGTTTCGGCTCCAGCTTATATTTCGTCAGCGTATTGATGATCTCGATCAGCCGGTGGGGCCGGTGGACCATGTAAAACCGTCCGCCAGGCTTTAAAAGTCCTGCTGCTTCCCGCACCACATCGTCCAGCGTACATAACACCTCATGCCGTGCAATCGCTTTGGGCAGGTCCGGATTTTTGAGTCCATGGGCATCATTCATATAAGGCGGATTGGAAGTCACCACATCAAACTGTGCTCTGCCAAACCGAACACTGGCCTCCTTGATATCGCCAAGAGCAATATCCACCTTATTCTCTAATCCATTGAGCCGCACACTGCGCCTGGCCATCTCTGCCACTTCTTCCTGGATCTCAAGACCTGTATAATGTTCGCCCTCATACCGGGCTTCCAGCAAAATAGGAATGATTCCTGTTCCAGTTCCCAGATCAATAGCCCGTTCCCCCGGATTTACCCTGGCAAACCCGGCTAACAGCACAGCGTCCATGCCGAAACAGAACCCATTCCGCTTCTGGATAATGTGATACCCATTTCTCTGCAGATCATCCACCCGCTCATCTTCCAGGATCTCCACCGGAAACTGCTCCCTTGCATCCGGGCAATCCTTCTTTTTCGTCTCTGCGGACTGTTCCATACTCCGCCTCCCTTCTGTTTTCCGTCAGACTGACACACATCTCCGTCTGCACACCAACCAGCAAAATCTGCCATAACAGCTTCTCTGGATGCTCTCTAACCACAAAGGGACACTGCCCGATCACAGTGCCCCTCAATTCCTCTAATTGTCATTCAGCTTGGATCTGGACTCCTTCTTCTCCAATGCCTCTAACTTCTTCAACTCATCGTCCTGCACATGGGATTTCTCCTTGCGGCGTCTCGGCTTGAACTTCAACTGATCAACCTTATAGTCGCGGATCTCCTTTTCGTCCTTGTCCACGACCACGATCACCTTCACGGTCTGACGAAGGACATTGACACTGTGTACCTCACCCTTCAAGCCATCGTCTGTGGTCACATAATCGCCTACATTCGGAAGTTTACTATTCAGGTACTCATAGGTCTCTTCCTCATTTTTCAGACAACACATCAGTCTTCCGCAGACGCCGGAGATCTTGGTCGGATTTAAGGACAGGTTCTGCTCTTTCGCCATCTTAATGGACACCGGGATAAACTCGGATAAATAAGAATGACAGCACAGCGGCCGTCCACAGATACCGATTCCGCCTACGATCTTGGTTTCGTCCCGGACACCTACCTGACGCAGCTCGATCCTGGTCTTAAATACCGCCGCCAGATCCTTTACCAGCTCACGGAAATCAATCCTTCCATCTGCGGTAAAATAAAACAAAATCTTGTTATTATCGAAGGTATACTCCACATCAATCAGCTTCATCTCCAGATTGTGCTTGCGGATCTTCTCTAAGCACACCTTAAATGCGTCTTTTTCCTTCTTTTTATTCGCCTCTTCTACAGTCTCATCTTCCTTGGTTGCCATGCGGATCACAGATTTTAACGGCTGAACCACCTTGCCGTCCTCCACCTCACGGGTTCCCAGCACTACATATCCATACTCGATTCCTCTGGCCGTCTCCACGATCACGTGCTGACCGGATTTGATCTCGTATTTGCCCGGTGCGAAATAGTAGATCTTTCCCGCATTCCGGAATCTTACTCCAATTACTTTTACCATTTATGAATTCTCCTTCATCGCCAGGAACATTAGTTCCAGAGCAAGTTCCATATTTACATTCGCATCCAGACGGATTCTCGCCTTATCGATGGCATTTAAAATATTTTCAAAGCCATCGTATCCGATCCGGGTGCTCATCTCATTCATCGCGCTGAATTCATCCTTAAAGATCAGCAGATTGGCATCCTTGGTCACTTTAAACATCAGGCCATCCCGGTACCACACCTGCATAATATCCAGACATTCGTGCAGATCCATATTTTCATCCTTCAAACGCTTGATGGCATCCAAAAGCTGGGAAATGTCCATCTGCCGGATATTTTTCAGGATATTTAATATCTGCTCGTAGGACTGACGGAAATCCTCTGATTCTGCCAGCCGTTTCGCCTTACCCAGATTTCCCCTGGCAAATGCGGCGTACAGCTCGCTCTGGCTCTCAGACACACCCATCTTCTCCGTCAGATAACCACGGATCATGGAGTCCTGGAGCGGTTTTAACTTCAACTGGACGCAGCGTGATAGAATCGTAGGCAGAAATCCGTCCGGGTTGGTGGTCAATAATAGGATGACCGCATAAGCCGGTGGTTCCTCGATGGTTTTTAGCAGGGCGTTCTGCGCCTGTACCGTCATCTTCTCCGCTTCATCCACGATATAGATCTTATAATTCGCGCTGTAAGGCCGGATCTGGATGGTATCATTGATCTGCTCACGGATATCATCCACACCAATACTGGCCGGTTTTTCATGAGTAACGTAAATCAGATCCGGATGATTGCCAGACAGCACCTGCTTACACGCATGACACTCCAGACAGGGCTCTGTCTGTCCCTTTTCGCACAGAAGCGTCAAAGCAAATGCATTGGCCAGGGATTTGCGCCCCATTCCCGCTTCTCCCGCAAGGATATACGCATGGGAAACCTTGTGAACTGCTATGGCTTTCTTAAAATGCTCCTTGATCGTTTCATGTCCTAAAATGTCCTGAAAACCTGGCATAAAATCCCCTCCTTCACGACTTACTTTTGGTCATTATAGCATAAAATCGCTTTTATGTATAGAGACTGTGAACCAGAATCCCGTAAAGTAAAAAGCAGAAAAAAGCAGATTCCACGGAATTCACCTCCACGGAAATCTGCTTTTCCCACTTCTATTTCATTTCATCTGACCCGTATCTTTTTCCTACAATACCTTTTCAATCTCGATCCTCTGTCAATCATTGCCTTCACAACACACAGATGCCATTCACTGTTCTGACAATCTCATCTGCTTAAACAGACGATCCAGATTAAATCCGGCTTTTCTCAATGTCTTGGTGAAGTTCTCGCAGTTATATAACTGCTCTCCAGCCATCCACTGAGGACATGTTGTCTTTTCTCCACACATCGATGGTTCATTCACAAATCCCATATCCATACCGCCCATAACTGCACCTCCCATTCGCAATCTTCATTTTCCTGCTGCTGCATTTCCGGCAATTTTTTTATTGCCTGCTCCACCATACCGTTTCCACCTTTGTCTTTGTTGTTTGCACATGATTTGTATTTTCAGTATGGTTTTTATTAATATTTCGTTTTGTCTTTTTCTGTTTATAGTATATCGTTTTCTGGACATTTCGTCCATAATCTGCTAATCTGAAAATAACGCGAAAATATGTACTGTCAATACATAAAATTTACAGATGTCCTTATTACACGGACACAGAAAGGACTCCTCATGGCCATCCGTCTTGATGAATTATTTGATAAAACCAAACGAACCTTTGAACTGAAGCTGATTGCCGGAAAAGGCGGTCTCAACCATATCGTAGGCTGGGTTCACCTCCTGGAAGACGAGATCATCCTCAACCGGTTCGGCGGACAGGAGCTGGCTGTCACCACTGGTATGAAATCCCAGGAACCGGACTGGCTCCTTCACGTAGTCACCTCCATGAAAAAACGGGACTGTTCTGGTCTGATCTTAAACACCGGCATGTACCTAAAAAACATTCCACAGTCTGTTATTGACTGGTGCAATCAAAATGATTTTCCCCTGTTTGCCATGCCATGGGAAATTTCCTGCACCCAGTTAGTCCAGGAATTCTGCACCATCATCATGAAACGGGCTCAAAAAGAACGGGAATACGGTGATATTTTTCAGTCCATCATTCAGGGCGCACCACTGAACCCTGAACTTTTAGCACCTCTGAAGAATCGTTTCCGGACGGACAGTACCTTCCAGGTCTTCTGTATCCGGATCCGTTTTGGTGTAGAAGATACCACTGCCTTCCGTCAGGCCATTCTTCACCTGGAAAACCATCTGACTCTCTGGCAGAAATCCAAACGCCTTCAGTCTCCTTATCTTCTTTTTGAAATGGATGACTGTTACACATTGGTCATCAATCACCTGCCCCTTGCTTACACGCAGGAAATTGCCGACCAGATTTTAGACCAATTTTCTTATTTTACCAGGAGAAATATGCTCTCCCTTGGCATTGGTTCCCAGGTCAACGGCATTGCCTCGGTAAAATCCGCTTTTTCCAGCGCCCGGATGGCTGCGCAAATGGCCTACCAGACAGATAAGAAGATCATCGATTTCCAACAAATGGGGTTTTTCAAGATCCTGTTTGCCGCCGATGACACAACGATCCTGAAATCCTACGAACAGCAGCTCCTTGGACCTTTGGAAGAGCATGACCAACATCACCATTCCCAGTATCTGGAAACATTGCGTTCTTATATTGAAAATGACCGTAGTCTGATGGGCGTGGCAGAATCTACCTTTACCCACCGGAATACGGTCAATTACCGGATCCAGAATATCAAAAAAATTTTAAATAACCCTTTAAAAACCGCCCAGGATCTGTTCCCTTACCAGGTGGCTTTCTATATCCGGGATATGAAGCTGTAAACGCATTCCGCTTACATGCTTTTAGTTACTGTTCACGCGTTGCGCAAACTACTTTTACAACTGTTTCTACAACTGCTTCATAATCATTTCATGAATTGCTTCAATAGACTTCATATTATCGGTCTCATCGCAGCATGAAATCTTGGTCCAGCCATATTTTTTACTTAAAATCATGCTGTTCTCATAAGATTTGACCAAAAATGCCTGATCAGACTCATGGATGTCTTTCTTTGCCTGATGAGTGATCTTATTTTCCCGATCCTTCATCAGGCGAAAAGTTACCTCCGGTTTTACATCCAGGAAAAATACCTTCTCCGGCACCGGAAGTCCGCCTCTTACAAACTCAAAATCATACTCCCAGTCCAGAAATGCCAGTTTCTCCTCCAGGGAGTCCAGTTTCGCTGTCTGATGAAGCATGTTGCTGGTCACATACCGATCACAGATCACGATATGGTCTTCCCCGCTCTCATAAAATTCCTTCCAGTCCTTCAGATAAGAAGCAAACCGGTCCACCGCAAAAAAGGAAGATGCCACATATGGATTCACTGCCACCGGATCAGCGCCAAATTCCCCCTGCAGATACATTTTCACCAACGCAGATGAATCACTCTCATAACAAGGATAAGACACCATCTTCACCTTTTTTCCCTGTGCTGTCAATGCCTCGTACAATAATTTTGTCTGTGTTGCCTTTCCGCTTCCGTCACTGCCTTCGATTACGATTACTTTTCCCACTTTTCATTTTCTCCTCTATCGCTATTTCGTTCTTTTTCTTCCACAAATTCTTTCGTCTGATCGATCTGCAATTTACACTCTGCATTTTCTTCCTTCACACGTCCAACGCATCTACCTTACTACACGTATTTCTTTGCAGTTCTGGTCAGCCATTCCCTGTACTGAATATCCACATTTCTGATACCGCTTCACCAGATCCACCACTTCCTGACTGATTTTCTCCCCAGGCACCACAAATGGAATACCTGGCGGATACAAATAAATATACTCCCCAGAGATTCGCCCAACACTGTCTTCCAAAGAAATTTTCTTGTCTGCCTGTTCCCAGCCATCCGCGATGCTCATTACCGTTTCTGGCTTTAATTCATATCTCTGATTCTTTTTTCCACAATCCTGGCTTTCTACTCTATCACTCAGTTTTCCGTCTATCTCCAACAATGCATTCCGGAGCCGCCGCAATCCTTCCTCCGTATCCATCACCGTCGTGATCGCTGTCACATACTCTGCCGCGCACATCTCCATTTCCAAATGATACTCCCGGCGAAGCCATTCTCCCAGCTCTTCTCCATTAATTCCAGTTCCCCTTGTGGAGATGATCACCTTGGAAATATCCAGGTCATAGACCCCGTTTTTTCCTTTCTGGTCTTCTTCCAGAAGCCGCAGATGCTTCATCGCCCCCAACTCCTTTCGAAGTTTCACCAGCCTATGATAAAACTGATCCATCATACTCCGTCCGCCGGTCATTCCCTCTTCTGTCCCTTTACCCTCTTCCATAAATCTCAGGCACCGCTCCATCCCCGCCATAAACAGATACGACGGACTGCTGCTCTGAAAGATCTGCAGATAATGCTCCAGCCGCTCCCGGTCCACCAGATTCCCCTTCACATGAAGGATCGATGTCTGGGTAAACGCCGGCAATGTCTTATGAAGACTCTGGATCACCACATCCGCTCCCAGATCCAGCGCTGACACCGGAAATCCCTTATGATACCGGAAATGCGCCCCATGAGCCTCATCCACAATCAACGGAATCCCACACCCATGACAAATTTCCACAATTTTTTCTATATCAGATACAATTCCATCATACGTCGGCGACACCACCAGCACCGCCTGAATATCATGATCGGTTTTCAACACCTTCTCGACATCTTCCGGAACTAATCCACCTTGTATCCCAAATTCCTCTATGATTTGTGGATAAATATATTCCACACGCAGCCAATTGAGGAAAACTCCATGATAAGCCGCCTTATGGCAGTTCCGGCTCATCAAAATCTTCCCTCCATGCTGGGTCATCCCGCAAACCGCGCTCAAAATTCCACAGCTGCTTCCATTGACCAGATAATAACTCCGGTCTGCCCCGTACATCTTTGCCGCCCAGTCCATGGACTCCCGAATGATCCCTTCCGCATGGTGTAAATTATCAAATCCATCAATCTCCGTAATATCAATGGCATATGGATTAGGAAATTCCTGTAAAAACGGATTCCCCACCTGCCTTTTATGTCCCGGCATATGAAATGGATACACATCCGACTGACTGTAATCCACTAATTTATCATATAGATCCATACTTCCAATCTCCACTCTTTTTCAAACCTTTTTCGTAACGATTCAGTACCTTCATAGCTACCCTTTTCTTCGTAAATTGTATCATAGAATCTACCTATTTCCAATCCTATTTACTTTCTCACAGATTCCCACTATAATACTCTTACGGTTTCAAAAGAACAGTTACATTTATTTTTCAAAATAACACAGATTTTTCAAAATAATGTAGATGAAAGAAAAGAGGCAAATCAATATGAGAACGATTCAATTTAAAATGGAACGCCAGGGCCTGGTAACCGAAGGCCAGGAAGTCGAAATCACCGATCACGAAGCTGACAGCGGAAGCTGCTACATCATCGAACCTGCAGTTGCCATGTCCGGTTGCTATAAAGGCCGTGACCGTTTAAAAAGCACTCATGGAATCGTAAAAGAAATTCAACACAATGATCGTGGATATTATGTGATTGTAGAATTTGATGAATAACCATAAAATGGTGTCTGGGATTTTTGCGGATTTTAGAGCAATAAAAAACCGCTTTCCCTTGTCAACTAAGGAAAAACGGTTCAACATGAGCGTGCGGGGATTCGAACCCCGGACAACTTGATTAAAAGTCAAGTGCTCTACCGACTGAGCTACACGCCCGTTTGAAAAGATATGCCTTGGACCGGAATCGAACCAGTGACACGAGGATTTTCAGTCCTCTGCTCTACCAACTGAGCTACCAAGGCACATATCTTCTTGTATGAACTCTTATGAGTAAACATACAAAATTGCGGGGGCAGGATTTGAACCTACGACCTTCGGGTTATGAGCCCGACGAGCTTCCAGACTGCTCCACCCCGCGCTATTAATTAATTATACATCTTAAATATTTTAGATGATGAGTGGGGGAAAGTGGATTCGAACCACTGAAAGCACAGCTAACAGATTTACAGTCTGCCCCCTTTGGCCACTCGGGAATTCCCCCAAAAAGCCGATGATCGGACTCGAACCGATAACCTGCTGATTACAAATCAGCTGCTCTGCCAATTGAGCCACATCGGCATATTCATGCCAAAATATTTAAGATGAATGGGACCTACAGGGCTCGAACCTGTGACCCTCTGCTTGTAAGGCAGATGCTCTCCCAGCTGAGCTAAGATCCCACATTCATTCTTATAAAAATATTCAATTTTTATAAACGACCCGGATGGGATTCGAACCCACGACCTCCGCCGTGACAGGGCGGCGCTCTAACCAGCTGAGCCACCGGGCCATTACCTAAATATCAGGTATGTTCCACATACCTTCAAAACCACACACTGAAAATCTATTCATCCGTTACAACTTGCGGCTTTTGCCGCTCCCTAATTCCTTTTGGTCAAGCCCTCGACCTATTAGTGACAGTCAGCTACACGCGTTACCGCGCTTCCACCTCTGCCCTATCTACCTCGTCGTCTTCAAGGGGTCTTACTACTTGCGTATGGGATATCTCATCTTGAGGGGGGCTTCACGCTTAGATGCCTTCAGCGTTTATCCCGTCCCGACTTGGCTACTCGGCCATGAGTCTGATACTCAACCGATACACCAGAGGTCAGTCCATCCCGGTCCTCTCGTACTAAGGACAGCTCCTCTCAAATATCCTACGCCCACGCCGGATAGGGACCGAACTGTCTCACGACGTTCTGAACCCAGCTCGCGTACCGCTTTAATGGGCGAACAGCCCAA